>FZPS01000191.1_pt127 | contig 69950 bp, 73 predicted proteins | sample 1817821 | NCBI WGS metagenome assembly FZPS01 (sample SAMEA104158645, study PRJEB21678) | metagenome | place: Germany | collected 2015-04-21
ATGTTGAGTCTTATCATAACCTAATAGAAGAAGAGTTCTTTACCTGTGAGAAGCCGGCGGATGAAACTGATCTGATTGCTCGGAGCTGGGCATATCAAATCTGGTTTAATAGTAAAAGAACAAATAGGGGGAGAAACAATATGTCTCCTGATCAGATATTTAAAATGGAGCTGGGAAAAAGGAAGGCTGTGCCCGTCATTCCGCCTTTTGTGGTTGACAGATTCATCAAGCACGCAGAGAAGGTTAATAGCCAAGGGGGATACTTTTTGGCTTTACCACCCAAATATTTACTTAAATTATCTTGCACAAATATGCATGTGTGGTTTTGTGTCATCAACATTGTGGTGGTCTCCTTTTATGTTGGTTGATATATGCATGAATTGTGAGACCACTGCTTTTGTAAAGCATTATCTTTCAATTTGTTAAAATAGTTTTATGTCTTAGGTGACCTAAATCATGGGGCTTAATGGTCGCGTGGGCGCAAGATTTTCATTTTTTGGTCTCAAGCCTTGTCGTGATACCGATTTAACAGCTTATTTGTCGCAATATTGCTTGCAGTCATGGTCGTTCTGGAGACATGCTCATGTTCAATTAAGGTTGTGCGCAAGAATGAGCTTCATTTCTATTATATGGAAAATTAAATTCACTGGACATATATGTGTCGTATATGTCTAATATACCACTTGTTACGGCGTGATGATCTCGTTTTTTTGTGGGAATGCCTGTAAAAGGTAGAATCATAAGCATAGCATTCCTTTACTCCAACTCCAGTTTAAATATCTGATCAGGAAGCATATTGTCTTTCCTTCTATTTCTTCTTTTACTATTAAATTAGATTTGATATACCCAATTCAATGGGGAAGGCGCAGAAAAGTCGGGCGATAATGGGCACGAAACATCAAAGTTTGTCATCATGCCGAAACGCGATAAAGCTTGCCAATTAATTCAAAGGGACTATATTATCTATAATTAAAATAAGGAGATTTACAATGAAAAAGACATTTCTCGTTTTGCTGATCACACTACTTGCAACTGTAGTGTTTGCATTCCCTGCCGGCACCTTCAATCTTGGAGGCAATGCAGGCTTTACCACATACAAGGCCAATTCAGATGCAAAAGCCTCGAACACCATCTATTTCAACCCCAATATCGGCTATCTTTTCATGGATAACGTATCAGCTGATGTGCTGCTGGGTTTCTCATCCAATAGCCATAACAAAGCCACCTCTACTTCATTTGATGCAGGTTTGGGAGCGCGCTATTTCCTCGGTATGGGAGACAATAAACTCTATGCCGGATTGGGCGCGATCTTTGGCTCACATTCTTACAAATTTGGTTCCGTAAAAACCACGGACAGTGGCACCCATTTGAACGCAAAGCTCGGTTTTCTCGTGCCTGTAACGCCTGACGTATTTCTCGATTTAGGCGCGAAATATGAAATGGGTATGGGAGACTATAAAGATAACACCTTGGGCATAAACCTTGGATTGCAGATCTTTACACCACTCTTTTAAGATTAAATAACAGTTTAATTAACCCGCCCCTGCTTTGATCGGCAGGGGTTTTTTGTGATTTAAATTCACAGCCCGGAGTGATAGCCCTAATCCTTGGAAAGGAGGCTCATGTATTTGATGCTTGATAAGACTCTTGCCGCGAAGGATATTACAGCATGTTTTGATTTAGCTGTATGTACTGGAGAGAGTGATGAAAACTGACGTTTTCTTGGGCAAGCAGATGTCACCCAACCACTCAAGGCTCAATTAGAAGAGACGGAAACTTTGACGGTGTTCTTTGCAAGCTCCGAATGCGGCTAATGCTTCGTAGTGTTTTTTAGTCCCGTATCCTTTATGTGCAGCGAAGCCATATTCAGGATAGATGTTATCGAGATCAATCATGAGATCATCACGGTAAACCTTTGCCAGGATGGATGCTGCGGCGATGCAAGCATGGATGTGATCTCCGCCTATGACGGCCTCCCCCTTTATGCCTGAGGGCAGATCTCGCCCGTCAATGAGCGCGTAATCGCAGGAGCTTTTGAGCTTTTTGTAGATCATTTGAAAGCCTTGCAGGGTTGCTTGCAGAATGTTGATCTCATCGATGAGCGAAACCGGGAGGGCGACTATCTCGTAAGCCAAAGCCCGGAGAGTGATTTCTTCATATAATGCGCGTCTTTTCTTTGGGCTGAGCTGCTTGGAATCGTTGAGCGACTCGACGGAAAAACCATAATCTAACACCACTCCGGCGATTACCACAGGCCCCGCTAATGCACCGCGTCCCGCCTCATCAATGCCGCACAGCGCAGCTACCCCCCTCTCCTTGATTAACTTCAGGTCATTTTCATAAAGCTCTGTCATGGTTTTCTGAGTATGAAATAAAGGCGATTATAACGCCCGTCTGCACTGGCGAGCCGCTTTGGATAGAGATTCACATGCGACTCAGATCCATACACGGCAAGCAGTTCCAAGGGCGACCTCTCCACGATATCCACGATCTCACGCGCAAGATAAACCTTTTGCCTATGCAATTCACCGCGTCGATAGTAGCCTTCTCCCCAAGCCTCAAATAGCTCCAAACGCGAGATTTGCCGCTTGTTCCAAGGCTCATAAAAAGCGTGATGCACCAAGATTCCCTGCGGCTCATCAGTAAGCGTGCATTCATCGTTGAAGTTATCCAAACTATTACCCAGCGTGGAGATATCGAAGACGAAGAGCGCACCGGGAGCAAGCGCTTTATAGACTTCGTCCAAACATTGGCTAATTTGAGCCTTACCCGTAAGATAATTGATGCTATCGAACATACAGACGATGAGATCATAGTCTTTTTCCGGGATGGGATCGGTCATAGATGCCTGATAGAGCTTGATATCCGCGCCCCGCTTCGAGGCATTTTCCAACATCTGAGCGGAGGCATCGCAGGCATAAACCTCTACACCTTCTTCAGCAAAAAGCTCGGCGATCGTTGCCGTTCCGCAAGCGAGCTCCAAGAACTTATCGAGGCTCTTAACTGCAAAGTCATTATACCACTTACGCAAGAGATGATGCCAATGATCATAATCCACATGCGCCATATAATCGTCGTATCTATCCGCAAAAAAACCATAGGAATGCCTATACGTGATCAGCGTTTGTCGCGCCTGCTCCAGCGGCAACTCTTCACGTGATGAAACCCGCTCCGCCAAACCCTCGGCAAGACGAAGCGCCGCACGCCAAAGCCCGCCATCGAAAGGAAGCAACTCTTTTGCCAAACAAAGCCGCCAATCCCCTTCTGAGATAAGCAGATGCAAGAAGGAAGCCGGCGCCTGACCGATGATTGCCTGCTGAGTATCACTCCTGCTGACGATCAGAACCTTATCAAAATCATCCACTGCATAAAACTCTGCCAGATAATCAATTGCCACCGGCTTAAGCGACGCAAAAGCCTTCAAAGCCTGCTCATCACAGCCAAAGACATAAACAGGACGCCCACTAAGGCAAGAAAACAAATCCTCCCAAGGCTCTTCAGGACAATACAGAACACTGAGCGATTCCCCGATGTGAAGCTGCGCACCACGCCCCAAGACCCGCTCTGCCAAAGCAAAGGAGAGATAGGCCGGCAAGACATCTTCCGCCGCACTCTCAGCCAAATCACCCTCTACACAAAAAAACCCGCTACCCTCCGCAAAAGGATGGAAGCGAAAGACCTCCGCCTCCCGCTGATTTTCCACCAATAAACGTATCTTCATCAAATCTTGTCGCTACTCCCCGGACGCACAAGCGGAACACCTTCTTTACACATCTCACATTCATCCGGCGCCCAGAGCGGAACTTCCAGCGTGAGAAGGCTTTGCAAGGGAATCTCAAGATCCAGCTTACCCCCGCTTCTATCCACCAAGATACCGCAGGCAACAATCTCTATCCCCTTATCCTTCGCGCTACTAAGCACTTCTTTGATGCTCCCGCCCGTGGAAACAATATCTTCAATAACTATTGCTTTCTTGGTTTTGCTGAGATCAAAGCCGCTTCTAAAGATCATCTCCCCATCTTTTCTTTGGGTAAAGATGAAGGATTTATCCAAGGTTTTGGCAACTTCATAAGCGAGCACGATAGCACCATAAGCAGGGCCGATAACTGTATCAAATTCATATTGTTCCATTCTTTTAGCCAGCGCCTGAGCCAATGCGGCAGCAGCGCGCGGACTTTGCAAAACCTTGATCTTTTCGATATAGCGATTGCTGTGATTCCCACTGGTGAGCAAGAAGTGCCCTTCCATGAGCGCGTTTTCCTCTTTCAGGATGCGCGTGCAGAGATTCGCATCTTCCAAGCCTTCAAGCAATTCCTTTGCCTCGCCTTCCTTATCCTTTTCCACCTGCAGGCGAATCTTGTGGATATCTCCCGCAAAAGAGGGCATCATGCCGGTGAAGCGTTCGCCTTCGATGTATGCAGCGATTCCGGCTTCTTCAAGCAGGTTCTTAGCAAGCTCCGCTTCAAACAGATCGGCAAAACTTTCAATGGTTATAATATCTTTGGACATAAGCTTTTCCTTTCATAGATTTAGGGGGCGACAATCGCGCCCCCTGTGATATTCTTGTATATTCTATAGCTTCAGGCTCTTAGCCTCTGCCTATATCAACTCCGCGTTGGATGGCTTTGAGGTTCATTTCCAAAAGCTCAGGATTGCGACCTTTCATATATTCTGTGATTTCATCAATCATGGTCTGATGTTTGATGACCTCGGTTTTGCCGATGATAACACCGATGGCGAGCATATTCATCACCATCTGACTTCCTATCTCCAGCGCGATATCCACCATGGGCGCGCTCACGATCTGTATATCATCACGTTTGCAGCCATTAGGGCACATATTTGTGTTATAAATAAGGATGCCGCCGGGACGGATTGAGGGAGCGAATTTATCGATTGAAGGCTGGTTTAGGGCAACCAAAACATCCGGGAAGCTAACGATCGGGGATGCGATTTCTTCGTCTGAAACCACGGTGGAAACGTTTGCTGTTCCGCCGCGCATTTCGGGACCGTAAGAAGGCAACCATGATACGCTTTTCCCTTCTTTCATTCCGGCTTGCGCCATGAATCTACCGATGGTCAGGACGCCTTGTCCGCCAAATCCTGCACAGATCATTTCCATTGTCATTATTCTGCTCCTTCGCCTTTATCTCTGAAAAGACCGAGTTTGAAGAAAGGCAGCATGTTTTCTCTCGCCCATTCACGTGATTGGACGGGATCCAGTCCCCAGTTTGTGGGGCAGGTGGAAACGAATTCCACAAAGGTGAAGCCGCGACCTTCCTTGTTATATTGAATAGCTTTTGATACGGCTCTTTTTGCTTTGATGATATCGGGCGTGCTGAGAAGCGAAACGCGTTCGATATAATATGGCGCAACCAATGTATCCAGAAGTTCACACACGCGGATGGGGAAGCCGATATCATCGGTATCCCTGCCATAGGGGCTGGTGGTGGTTTTCATATCGGGCAATGTGGTGGGAGCCATTTGTCCGCCCGTCATGCCATAGATGGCGTTATTGACGAAGAACACAGACATCTGTTCGCCACGATTTGCAGCGTGTACGATCTCTGCCGTTCCTATTGCGGCGAGGTCTCCATCACCCTGATAGGTAAAGACATGCATGTCCGGACGAGCGCGCTTCATGCCTGTGGCAACCGCGGGAGCTCTGCCGTGTGCAGCCTGAGCCATATCAAAATTGAAGAATTTATATGCAAAGACGGAGCAGCCAACCGGCGCAACGCCTGTCATGAGATTGATCAAACCCTGTTCGTCAATCGCTTCCGCGATGAGCCTGTGGGCAACGCCGTGCATGCAACCGGGGCAATAAGTAAAAGGCACATCTCTGAGGGATTCGGGTCTATATGCTATCTTTTCCACATTTTACTCCTTAAAACACTCTTCGAGCTTTTCTTTGATTTCGGCAGGGGTAAAGACGATTCCACCCACTTTGCCCCAGAACTTCACCGGCACTTTGCCTTCGACGGCGATCTTGACGTCGTCTAACATCTGACCGGTATTTAGCTCAAAGACATATACTTGTTTGACATTTGGTCCGATTGCTTTGGCTATTGCTTCATAAGGATATGGCCAAACGTTGATCGGGCGAATCATGCCTATGCTCTTGCCTTCAGCTTTGAGCTCGTTGATTGCGCTTTTGACCACGCGTGAGGCTGTTCCCCAAGCAACGCAGAGGATTTCATTGTCGTCAGAGATGTTATACTCTTCGTGACGCTGTTCATTTTCCTCGATTTCGGCATACTTTTTATAGAGATTGATCACATGCTGTTCCAGCACTAAGGGATCGATCTCCAGCGAGTTAATTTCATGATGGTGTTTGAGGTCTCCGTCCTGATTCGGATGGATGCACCAATCGGTATGTTGCTCGCCGAGTTCTTCGATTTCTTCATCCGTGAGAGCGGGCTTAAATTCCACCGGCTCCATCATTTGACCAAGCATTCCGTCTGCCAAGATCATCACGGGATTGCGATATTTATCCGCCAAATCAAAGGCTTCGGACGCCATATCGGCGAATTCCTGAACTGAGCTGGGCGCGAGACAGATGAGACGATAGTCCCCATGTCCGCCGCCTTTCGTAGCCTGGAAATAGTCGCCTTGAGCAGGCTGGATATCGCCCAAGCCGGGGCCGCCACGCTGGACGTTCACGATCACGCAGGGCAATTGTGCGCCGGCGAGATATGAGAGCCCTTCAGCTTTGAGGGAGATTCCGGGCGAGGATGATGAGGTCATCACTCTCTTGCCGCAACCGGCTGCTCCATAGACCATATTAATGGCAGAAACTTCACTTTCAGCTTGCAAAAACGTGCCGTTTACCTTGGGCATCATGCGAGCCATATATTCGATTAATTCACTCTGTGGGGTAATGGGATAGGCGAAATAAAGTCTGCATCCACTGCGAATAGCAGCTTCGGCGATCGCCTCATTTCCTTTCATTAATATCTTTGACATCTTTACCTCACTTCCAAACCGTTATAGCCACTTCAGGGCAGTTAATGTAGCACATCTTGCAAGCGATGCACTGATCTTGATCGAAACACTCTGCATAGTGGTAGCCTTTTTCATTGATTTTTTCCGAAAAGCGTATGATCTTTTTCGGGCAGGATACAATGCAAACGCCACAACCTTTGCAGTAAAATGGGTCAACCGTCATTTTTGGCATGGTTGTCTCCTTAGTTTTTTTTCACTGAAGCTATACAACTATGAGCGGCTTTTTCTGTCAACTCTTTTCGCCACCCGCAAGCTGTCTTGCCTCTTTTTTGGATGGAGATTTCTCTCCTACACGCGCCTGTAACAAACAGTGTTTCAAGCAGTTATATATCATGATTTTTATATTGATTTAATCTTCATCGTCTTCAAAGAGATCGGGATTTTCATCTATAAATTGCTGGTGAAGTCTCCAAAATCGGGAGTCTTCCGAACCCTTGCGTTTGAGACGAAGATATCCGATCAGCGAAACCACGAATGCGCCGATTGCGTCAACGATGAGATCGCGCATCGTGTCCAAAACGCCCAAACGAGTGTCGAATACTCCATATATCTCCTCCAGATTGCGCGCTTTCTGCATATTCATGCCCAAAATCGCATCGACTCCATATTCAAATATCTCCCAAAGCGCGCCCATCGTGAGCGCAAAACAGAAGCTGAAAAGCGCCATAAAGAAAGGACTTAGGCGAACGTGTGCGCGGCTATCTTTATTCAGCGTATAAATCAGTAAAAAGCCGATATAGGCGAGAATAACCGCTGAAGAAGAATGCAACATGGTATCCCACCACGTGAATCTATAGAAAAAGTGATGTATCTCACCCAAATACATAGAAAGAAAGATAAAAATCGTGATAATCATCATAAAAGGTGCGGGAATTGATATCTTCTGACGCTTGGCAAAAAAGGTGGGTAAAAGGAAGAGGATTAAGGTCATTATGGCAGACCAAAACACCTCCCAAGATCTTATCCAAAAGTTAAAGGCTATTGCCAGAGCAGTCAATACTATGAATGTCCATCGCATTGTTTTTTCTATTTTTTCTGTAGATAAGTTCATATTTTTCTCCGAATATAATGTAATATACACTAATTTGAATCCTTTCCAAGCTGTCAAGCAAAAGTGGAATTTTGGAGTGATGAAATGGCGTGGGATCGTCTGAGAGATGCTGCTATCTACTATATATATCAGATAGATATAATGATTTTTTGAAAACATGCTCATCTCAATCATGCTATGTATAAACAGCCGATTTCCTAACTGCTTCTTCCCTATTGGTTTACGCTCATCCCCCGCTTATGATATGCTCATGGCTATGACCACATCATGACCATATCATCACCGGAATCCAATAGGGAAGCTATGGATAAGGCGCTGGGTTTTGATATGTCATCATTGCAAACAGAAGTATCTGATGGCGAACTATCACACTGATACTAAACACTTTAGTTCATTCTCAATTCTCAATTCTCAATTCTCAATTGCCTGAAAAGCAAATACTTCTTGACTTGAAAATCACTTATTGCATAATGGCGAACAAAAGATAAATATTAGTATATTCAGGGAGAGCCAATGGACAGCGAAAGCAAAACAACACCCACAAACTTTATCCGCAACATCATAGACGACGATCTTGAGAGCGGAAAGCATGACTATATCATCACGCGCTTCCCGCCGGAGCCAAACGGCTATTTACACATAGGTCATGCAAAATCCATCTGTCTAAACTTCGGCATTGCAAGAGACTACAAGGGTCAATGCCACCTACGTTTTGACGATACAAACCCCGCCAAAGAAGAGGTTGAATACGTTGAAAGCATCATGGAAGACGTGCGCTGGCTTGGCTGGGATTGGGGCGAAAGGCTCTATTATGCCTCAGATTATTTTGACCAACTTTATGAATATGCCGAAATCTTGATAAAAGACGGCAAAGCCTTCGTTTGCGAACTCAGTATTGACGAGCTGCGGGAGTATCGCGGAACCCTGACAGAGCCGGGCAGAGACAGCCCATACAAACACAGATCTATCGAGCAAAACTTAGATCTATTTCGCAGGATGCGCGATGGCGAATTCCCCGAAGGCAGTAAGTCCCTAAGAGCAAAGATAGACATGGCAAGCCCGAACCTAAACATGCGCGATCCTGTGATCTATCGCATCAAAAAGACCGAGCATCATCGCACCGGTGATACCTGGCAAATCTATCCCATGTATGATTATACACACTGCGTGTCTGACGCTTTGGAGATGATAACCCATTCACTTTGCACCCTGGAATTTGAAGACCACCGTCCGCTTTATGACTGGTTTTTGGATCAACTTCCCGTGCCCAGTCATCCCAGACAGATAGAATTTGCACGCCTCAATCTCACCTACACCGTGATGAGCAAAAGACTGCTCTTGGAATTGGTAGAAGGCGGCATTGTTGACGGTTGGGACGATCCTCGCATGCCTACGATCGCCGGCATCAGACGCAGAGGTTTCACTCCGGAATCAATTCGCGATTTTGCGGATAGAATAGGAGTGGCAAAAGCAAATAGCGTAGTGGATTACGAGCTTCTCACCTTCTGCCTCAGAGAAGATCTAAACAAGAAAGCCGAACGCAGAATGGCTGTGCTGAATCCGCTGAAACTCACCATCCGCGACTATCCTGAAGGCAAGATCGAAGAAATGGACGCCGAAAACAATCCTGAAGATCCCGAAGGCGGACACAGAAAGATCAAGTTCTCGCGCAATCTCTACATCGAACGTGATGACTTCATGGAAGAGCCCGTCAAGGGTTGGTTCCGCATGGCGCCGGGCAAAGAAGTGCGCCTAAAACATGGCTATTACGTCACCTGTGAAGAAGTTATTAAAGACGAAAACGGCGAGATCACAGAGATCATTTGCAGCCACGATCCCAATAGCCGCGGAGGCTGGTCGGACGATGGACGTAGGGTTCGCGGCACCATTCACTGGGTATCGCAGGAGCACTGCATCCCCATCGAAGTAAGGCTTTATGACCATCTGCTCACAATTGCGGATATGAACGATGTGGAAGAGGGGAAAACCTTCCTCGATTACATCAATCCAAATAGCAAAGAAATCAATACCAAAGCTCTCGGCGAAAGCTCTTTGAAAGATGTAAAAGAAGGCGATAAGTTCCAGTTTTTACGTCTCGGATATTTTGCCGTGGACAAGGATACAAAAGAAGATATGCCCGTATTCAATCGCATCACAGGATTGCGTGATAGCTGGGCAAGAGCTCAAAAGAAAAAATAACGGGCGAGGCAATGCCTTCCCGAGGAGGAATAAATGACATATCAAATCGTATTAATCAAGATCGACAGCCGTGGTACCGAAGCCGTTAAGGTTCAAGAAGTTCTCACCGAGTTTGGCTGCAACATCAAGGTTCGCCTTGGACTGCATGAAGTAACCGAAGAAAAATGCGCCAATGACGGACTGGTAATTCTCGAAGTAGGCGGTGAAAAAGCTGAAATTAAAGATATGATTGAAAAACTCAATGCAATCGAATATGTAAACGCTCAGCACATCGAAATGTAATAATCAAATTAAAATGATGAGACCGGTTTTAATGCCGGTCTTTTTTTTGTGCATAAAAGGCACCTTTCATTTTCTCCACTATTCTTAGGAGACCTTACAGCTCATATCGTAGCCGGTAGCCCCCACAAGATCGACGCCGCTAAAACTTCTTGACAAATCGCCTCACAATTTTGCAGTGTTATTCATGCGTAAAATTAGATGGCTCCTTCTTTTATTCTTGCTTCTGAATCAGAGTTTAGCTCTCTTTGCCGTGGAAAAGCCGGTCATCTTGAAAGTTTTTGAGCTTCCCGACCCTCGGCACACCGATGCATATTCCAAGGCAAACCTCGCTGTGGTTCAGGCTTTTCGGGAGAAATTCCCGCATATTGAGTTGCGCGCTTTTTCCGGCATCAGGATAGAGGGCATGGAGATGGACTCCGGTCCTTTGCTTGCGATCGCCGGCGGAGTCGCTCCGGATGTGATCTATGTAAACTTCCGTCAAAGCGATACTTACATCAAAAAGAATCTACTTTATCCCTTAGATGAATTCATCGCCGAAGAGTCTGCTGAGCTTCTTGATTTACGCGTTGAAAAGCCTGTTTGGCAGGTGATCAAGCGCAAGAAGAAAGGCGAGACTGAGGATAAGATTTGGGCGCTGCCCTATGAGACTCTTGTGCGCGTGTTGATGTATCGTAAGGATCTCTTTCGCAGAGCGGGTTTGGATCCGAATCGTCCTCCCCGCGATTGGGAGGAATTCCGCGAATATGCGCAGAAGCTCACCGATCCTCAGGCGGGGGTATTTGGGACGATGTTTGCAATCGGCACCCAGAGTGCTTATGACTGGCTTCCCTTGCTTTGGGCGGCAGGCGGCGATGCGGTGGTCTTTGATGAAGAAAAAGACCGCTGGGAAGCAACATTTGCCTCGGAAGCGGGTGTGGACGCCATGCAATATTATCTGCAATTGGCGAGCGAGGAATGGACGGATAAGACAGGACGCAAACAGCGCGGCTATTCCATGCGCGACGGGGATTGGGGACACATGTGGAGCGACGGCAAGATCGCCATGCGCAATGATTATCTTTCCCAGCAAAATATGGGCGGAAGCTATGATCCGAATCTCTATGGCTTTGCACCCAGTCCTGTAGGACCTTCAGGACGTGGCGGCAGTGAGATAAATTGCCGCATGATGGGTATCTTTTCCGGCGCAGGAATCCAGAATAACGGCGGTTTGGGCGATAGAGATGCCGAGGCTGTGCGCCGTGCAGCCTGGGAATATATCAAGTTTTATGATAGTGAAGAAGCGCGACAGATTCGCCTGAAAGTGATGATCGAAAGCGGCTATGGTCGCATGCAAAACCCCGTGTTCCTAAAGCGTTATGGCTATGAAGACTATCTTCGCTATGCGCCTCAGGGATGGCTGGAAACCTTTGAAAGAGCAATGGCTGAAGGTAAGCCGGAGCCTTATGGCGATAACTGTCAAAAAGTTTATGAATTCATGACCTATCCCTTGGAGATGCTGGTCGGGCAAGAGATGAGCGGCAGGCTTCCCAAGGATGAAGATGCGCGCAGGGATGAGATCATGAAGGTGCTCACCGCCGCACAGGAAAGGACAAATACCGAGATGATAGGCAGCCTCAGCCCCGCTGAACAACTCAAAAGGGAGCGCATCGCAGCGATCTTTGCAGCGCTGATCATCTTTGTTTTTGCTTTTTCAATCTGGCGTGTGTTTAAGATTCTCAGCCCGCAAATCAAGGTACCAAAAAGGCTTACTACCACCGCTAAGACGTGGACTGTCCTACTCTTGGCGCCCGCGGTGATCCTCATCTTTATGTGGAAATATATGCCGCTGATCAGCGGAAGCGTGATGGCGGTTCAGGATTACAACCTCGTGGGAGCAAGTAAGTTCATCGGCCTTGCAAACCTGGCGGAATTGCTTTTTGATGCCTCCTGGTGGTCATCGGTGCTCAAGACCTTGTATTACATGGCGCTTAGCCTGGGCTTGGGCTTCTTTTCGCCAATCATCTTAGCCATACTCTTACAAGAGGTTTCGCGCGGCAAAATACTTTATAGAGTGCTATTTTACCTCCCTGCCGTGATCAGCGGGGTGATAGTTATCTACCTTTGGAAATTGCTTTACAATCCCAGTGATAGCGGTGCTTTGAACCAGATATTGATGTTCTTTGGTCTGCCCAAAAGCACCTGGATACAAAACGAAAAACTTGCCATGCTCTGCGTGGTTCTGCCCGCTGTGTGGGCGGGATTAGGACCGGGGAGCCTGATATATCTCGCGGCGCTGAAAAGCATCCCCAATGAGCTCTATGAAGCTGCAGAGATAGACGGTGCGGGCTTCTTTGGCAAGATACGCCATATCGTCTTCCCCAGCTTGAAAGCGCTAATAATCATACAGCTGATAGCGGCGTTTATAGTTGCGGCACAATCCAGCGACTTCATCCTTATCATGACATTCGGAGGACCAAATGAAGCGACGCGAGTTGCCGATCTCATGATCTTCGAAAAGGCATATCTGTATCTTAATTTCGGGCTTGCCACCACTATGGCGTGGATGCTGAGCCTGCTACTCATGGGCTTTACGGTGATGCAGATCAAGCACATCTCGAAGATGGAATTTAGGACGGTGAGTGAGGATTAAACAATGGCTATAATCGGAAAAGTAGGACGTAAACGCGTTAAATATCGCTTCTTGGACTTTCTCATCCACCTGGTGCTCATCATCGGCTCCATCACCATGGTCTATCCCTTTATGCTCATGCTTTCTTCCAGCGTGAAAAGTGGGGTGGACAGCCACAAAATGGACGTGATTCCGGCGTATATATATAATGAAAAAGCGCTGTATCAGAAATACATTGAAAGCAGATACAATGAAGAAAGCAGCCGCCTCATGGACAACTATCCCGGCAGCTGGATCTCTTTCCGCGAGGTGGAATTGCCCGAGGGACATTTCCCCAAGATCGCCGAAGATTTTGAAGAATTCATCGCGCAAGCCGAGGGCGAATATGGCGTGTATCATTACTACCTTGCCGAACACTATGGCAGGGGAGTCTATCCGCTTGCTCAGAGGGAATATAGAAAGCAGATCAGGCAGGAGACGGACGGTGATCTCTTAGAATTTAATCGCCGCTATAATACGGGCGCGCGCTTTTGGGAAGAGATCATGGTGGAAGAAAAGGACATCCTGCGGCGCAATTTCGCCTCTTCCGGCGAGGGCTATCTCGGTAGATTCAGACAGTTTAAAGAGGAAAGTCCGCTGTGGATGAGATATTATATCAATCCTGAGGGCTCTTTTGTAAATACCGAGCTCATCCCCGTATATTCGGATAAACTGCATCAGTTAAATGCCGATTGGGGCACGGATTACAGCACTTGGAATGATATCCGTTTGCCGAGGTCATATCCCGGTGATGATAGCCCCATGGCAGAGTATTGGCTACACTATGTGCAAGATGTGGTGAATATACATCATCTCAAGTTAGAAGACTCCGCTTTTGCCGGCTTCCACGCGATGCTAAGCGAGAAATACGACAATATTCGCATGTTGAATCAGGCGTGGAACACCTCTTTTGAGAGCTTTGCAGAGCTATATTTGCCCGCAGAGTTTTCCGGGGCGGTAGTGGAAGATATAGGGCTCTTTTTACAAGCTTATGCACGCCCGAACGAGATCGGCATCATGAATATGGCTGAGGATTTCAGGGACTTTCTAAGGGTCAAATACACTGATCCTTCCGCACTTAGCGAGGCTTGGGGCAGGGACTATCGCTCTTTTGAGATGGTCGCATATCCCGCGGCGGAATTGGATTATCACTATTTTAAGCTAAGACAAAAAGAGATCAAGCGAGAGTTCCTCAAACGCAACTATTTCATGGCGTTAGACCAAATGCTTTCGGATGCGCGCTCGCTGAGGAATACGGGGATTTACATCGTGCTCAGCATCCTCTTTGCGATCACTATAAATCCGCTCGCCGCTTATGCGCTCAGCCGTTTCAAGCCAAATTTTGCCTATCAGATAATCATGCTCTTTATGCTCACCATGGCGTTCCCGGGCATGGTGATGGGTATCCCAAATTTCCTTATGCTAAAGAAGTTGAATCTACTCAATACCTTCTGGGCACTGGTCTTGCCCGCTGCGGCAGATGGCTATTTCATCTTCCTGCTCAAAGGCTTTTTCGATAGCCTCCCGCGGGAGATATATGAGAGTGCAAAGCTGGACGGAGCGGGTGAATTCAGGCTCTTTTGGCAATTCACGCTATATCTCAGCAAGCCCATCCTGGCGGTGATTGCGCTGAATGCTTTTAATGCGGCATATCGCAACTTCCTCTTTGCCTTCTTGGTGTGTCAGGATCAATCCATGTGGACTCTCATGGTGCACATCTATGAGCTGATGCAGCGCGCCAGTAGCTCGGTGGGATATGCGGCATTGGTGATCGCAGCGATACCCACGCTCCTGGTCTTCATCTTCTTCCAAAATATTATTATCAAAGGGATTGTGATCCCGATGGAGAAATAAATGCAAAACGAAAAGATTCATTTAGAAAGAATCAAACGCTTCATAGAAAAGCGTAAAAACGAGATGTATAAGATGCTGGACGAGGTTTCGGCAGAATATATTAAGTCCGACGACCCTATCCCCTATTCCGCGCTTGAGGGAGCAGAGTGGCAACCTATCAAGATCGGTGAGATCTGGAACAAGGTTTGGGGCTCGGCGTGGTTCCGCGTGCGTGGTAAGGTCTCTGAAGATTACCCTCTTGAAAAGCAAGGACTATATTTCGATTCCGACGGCGAAGGCTGTGTGATGATCGACGGCTGTCCATATATGGGGCTCACGCCGAAGGTGGATTGGTATCACAATGCGGCGAAGCATTACATTCCGCTGACTCCTTTCGTGGATGAAAAGGGTGAATTTGAGCTGCTCATCGAGGCGGCGGCGAATGATCTCTTCGGTGCGGCAAAAGAGGAGTATGGCTTGCGCGTGTGCTCGCTCTGCGTCTTTGATGAAGAGGTCTATCAGCTGGCGATGGATATGGAGCTTCTCAACGACTTGGCAATCAATTTGCCGGGGAAGCCCGCGCGTCGTGCGAAGATTATCTACGGATTAAATCAGATTTGTAATATCTATGCGGATGATGTGGCAGGTGCGCGTGAGATCGCTAAAGACTTGCTCAGTAAGCCTGCACATGCGAGCGCGATGGAAGTTTATAGCGTGGGTCATGCCCATCTTGATCTCGCGTGGCTCTGGCCCGTGCGCGAAAGCCATAGGAAGGGCGGGCGCAGCTTTGCCAATGCACTGAGGATGCTTGAGCTTTATCCAGAATATATCTTTGGAGCCTCGCAGGCACAGCTTTATCAGTGGATAAAGGACGACTATCCTGCGCTCTATGAAGAGGTGAAAGAGGCGGTGAAAGGCGGACGCTGGGAGGTTCAGGGCGCAACTTGGACTGAGTTCGATACAAACCTGCCCTCTGGAGAATCGCTTATCCGTCAATTCGTGTATGGGCGTAAGTTCTTCATGGAGGAGTTCGGTTTTGTGCCAAATTATCTCTGGTTGCCGGATTGCTTCGGCTTTTCGGGGAACTTGCCGCAGATCATCAAGGGCTGTGGAGTGGACTTTTTCATCACGCAAAAGCTTTCTTGGAACGAGACCAATGTCTTTGATAAGCATCTCTTTATGTGGCAAGGCATAGATGGCAGCGAAGTGCGTGCGCATCAATTGCCTACGAACGATTATAACTCCTCAAATAACCCTGCTTCCTTCATCATCGCTGAGGGGCGTTATGAACAGGCGGAGATTGCCGATGGCTTCTTAAATCTCTATGGCATCGGCGATGGCGGCGGCGGGCCTACTCGCAATCACATCGAGTATGGGCTCAGGCAAAGAGACCTGGAAGGCGCGTGTAAGTTCCGCTTCAGCAAGGCGCAAACTTTCTTTGATTATTATGCAACTATCCCTGAGGAGCTGCTGCCAAAGGCATATACAGAGCTGTATTTGGAGTTCCACCGCGGAACCTATACCACTCAGGGACAGATGAAGAAGGATAACTTTGTAAGTGAAAGACTGTTAGGTGCGGCGGAGTGGTTTGCCGTGCTAAGTGGCTTGCATAAAGGTAAGCAAGAGTATCCCGAAGAGCTGCGCCCTATCTGGGAAGATACGCTGCTGCTTCAGTTCCACGACATCCTGCCGGGAAGCTCCATCACAAAGGTTTATGAGGATTCGCGCGAGATGAGCCAAAAGAATCATGATAAGCTGGCTGAGATCATCGATGAGCTCTTTATCTGTGAAGATTCCGGCGAGGGGCGCTACGCTCTGGCAAATCCTGCGCCGGTGGAGGTTGCGGCATGGCTATCCTTCCCGCTTGAATATAAAGATGCGGGAGTCGAGCTTGAAGGTGCAGTCTTAGAGGCTACAAAGCTGCGTGAAGACGGGCTTGCTTTGCTTATCAAGATGCCGGCTTTCAGCATTGGCTCTCTGAGCTTTGAAGGCGGTGCATCGGCGGCTATCGCGAAACGTGAAGAACTGCTCGTAAAAGATGGCGAGATCGCGATAGATGTAAACGGTATGCAGCTGATCATTACTGAGCATGGCGGCATCAGCAGCTATGTGCGCGATGGACGTGAGTTCTTGGCAGGCGAATCCAATCTCATCCAGCTTTGGGAAGACGAGCCTAATAACTGGGGCGCTTGGGATATCAACCATTATTATCGCGAGACCACGCCTAAGCTCGCGCAAGAGACGAAGCTCATAGAGGCTTACCGCATAGGAGATTATCACAAGATTTGTCATGAGATAAAGATTGGCAATTCCACCATCCTGCAGAGCATGGAAATCCTGCCCGGCGAGAGCCAAGTGCGCATCTCGCATGAAGTTGACTGGAATGAACATCATAAGATGCTGCGCGTGGCTTTCACGAGTAATATCATGAGCCAAAGCGTGGAATGCGGAATACAGATGGGTAGGATCACTCGCAGTGCGCGCCCGCAGAATATCTGGGAGAAAGCACGCTTCGACTTCCCCGCTCAAGGCTTCATCGCTCAAAGCGAACCCGATCGCACGGTTGGCATACTTTCAGCCGGCAAATACGGCTTCTCCGCTTTGGAGAATATGATGGATCTCACGCTCTTGCGCAGTCCCGCAGACGTTGATCCCACGGCGGATATAGGCAAGCATAGCTATACTTATGGCTTCGTCTGCGAGAATAAAGGCATAGACGATATGCCTTTGCACGCCATGGCTGAGGCTTTGGATAGAGAGCTGATCTCTAAGCCCGGAGCTCCTGTGATCAAACCCATGCAGGATTTGATAGAGCAAAACGGAGTGAATATCTCGGCAATCAAACCCGCAGAAGAAGGCGATGCCATAGTCTTGCGCTTCTATGAACCCTCTGGCAGAGAGGCTTTCCCTGTGCTTAAGGGCGGAGAGTTTACACGCGAGACTCATAAATGTAACATGATTGAACAGCCCATAGAGGCTTTGCGTGCGGATGAAAGCATAAAGGTAAGACCCTTTGAGATCGTCACGCTCAAGCTGGAGCAAAAGAAATGATCCCGCGCCCGCGTGAGATACAGAACTTAGGCGGCAAAATGCTGCTTCCTAAGCGTTTGGATGCCGTTTGCCCCGAGGCTATGCCATCCTTAGCCGCTTATATTCAACGCTTTAATGAAGGCTATCAGCGCATAGTAGATGGCTCTACTGAACTAATGCAGGGCGAGAGCATAAGCATAAAGCTGAACCTCATGCCACGCATCGCCGCAAGTCATAAAGATATGCACATGATAATGATAGATGAAGGTGGCATCACAGTTGCGGCAAAGAGTGAAAATGGCTTCCGCTACGCACTCACTACCATCACACAGCTTTGTAAGATTGCGGTGAATACCGGCAAAGACCATCTGGAAACGGCGCGCATTATAGACTATCCTGCTTATGATTATCGTGGGCTGCATCTGGATGTGAGCCGTCATTTCTTCGGCGTGGAAACGGTGAAAAGATACTTAGATTACATGGAAAAAGCTAAGCTCAATCACTTGCATTGGCACCTCAGCGACGATCAAGGTTGGCGCATAAAGAGCCATAAGTTCCTGCTTTTGCATGAGGTGGGCGCATATCGCAATCAGGCTGATGGCACGCGTTATGGCGGCTATTATAGCCATGATGAGATCAGGCAAGTTTTGGACTACGCCGAGATGCTGGGTATAGAGGTAATCCCCGAGATCGATCTGCCTGGGCATACTTTGGCAATCCTCGCCGCATATCCCGAGCTGGCATGCTTTCCGTGCGAGTTTGAGGTGGAAACGCGCTGGGGTATATTCGACGACATTCTCTGCGTGGGCAAGCCTGAGACCATTGACTTTTTAAGAGAGCTTTTGGATGAACTCTGCGAGCTTTTCCCCGGTAAATACTTCCACATTGGCGGCGATGAAGCGCCTAAGACGCGCTGGAAAGAGTGCGAGCTTTGCACTGCTATGCTGGATAAACACGAGCTTTCAGATTATGAGGCTTTGCAGGGCTGGTTCACCAATGAAATGGTGAAGATCCTGCGCGAGAAAGGCAAGGAAGTGCTTGCATGGGACGAGGTTTTAGATAGTCCTGTGGATAGCAGTATCATTGCCTTAGCCTGGCGCGGAGATGCTAAAGACTCGGCAAAGTTGGCTAACAAGAACGGCAATCGCTATGTGCTTTGTCCAAATTCCATCACCTATTTAGATTGGAGTGCGGGCGAAGGCGAACCGGGACGCAAAGAGATCAGCACCTTGGAGAATGTGTATAACATCGATCCGCAAAGCTATGAAGGCGCGCATCTCTGCCTGGGCTTGCAAGCAAATCTTTGGACTGAGCATATCACGGATGAAGAGCGGCTTTTCACCATGCTGCATCCGCGAGCAATGGCTCTGGCAGAGCGTGCTTGGAACCCTGAGCCCGACTATGACGGCTTTTTGAAGAGGCTAAAACTTTTGGGAGATATAAGATGAGACGACACTTGAAAAACCCCGTAATCACGCGGCGCGATATAAAGCTGAAGCATCCCGCTTTGCAGGATGTATCCTCAGTATTCAATCCCGGCGGAGTGAGGCATGAAGGCAAGTTCCTCTTGCTCTTAAGGGTGCAGAACCGCGCGCGGGAGACCTTCCTCTTGCCGGCGATCTCGCATAATGGCGTAGATTTTGACATATATGAAGAGCCTACAATCATCAAGAATCTTGAGCGCTGTCCGCATAAGATATATCACATCTATGATGCGCGCATAACTGCCGATAAGGCAGGCTTCTATCATATCTTTGCCGCCATGGATACGGACAAGGGCTGCTTTTTGGGATACTTCACCAGTAAAGACTTCATAGAGGTGGATTTCATCGGTCTCGCTTCCAAGCCTGATGTGCGCAATGGCGTGCTGCTTCCCGGGCGCAACATACGTTTTGAACGCCCCAATGAAGAGCGAGTTTCCGGCGGAGTGAAAAGCGGCGTGCGCATAATATGTTCCAAGAGTGATAACATGTTAGAATGGGAGGAGATAGGCGAGGTTTTCTCAGGCAGACCGCACTATTGGGACGAGCTTATCGGCTCAGGCCCGCCGCCTCTACTCACAGAGGAAGGCTGGTTGCATATATATCACGGCGTGGCTACACATTTTGGCAGTTCAAACATATATCAGGCAGGGGTTTCCTTGCATGAAGCAGAGCGCCCTTGGATCACGATTGCGCGTGGGCGATATAACATCTTAGAACCGCGCGAGGATTATGAGCTTTTAGGACAAGCGCCGAATGTGGTATTCCCTTCCGCCGCGATCCCGCATAGCGAAGATGAGATTTTGGATAACAATTGCGTCATCAACATATATTATGGCGCTGCAGATACTTGCGTGGGGCTTGCCATGGCGACCGTCGGCGAGCTGATAGCCCACGCTAAAGCAAAATGAGGTTTATAAAATGAAAAGAACAGTAATTATCTTGGCGCTGGGCTTGGCTTTAATGCCGCTCGTAGCGCACGAGATCTTCCCCGTTCCCGTGGGCGACTTTGCCCCGCTGAAATACACGGCACAAAAGCCATGTTCACAGATAGTAATAGATGGCAAGCTGGATGAAGAATCATGGCAAAAGATGCCTTTCACAGAAGACTTTGTGGATATTGAGGGCGATCTAAAGCCTTTGCCTTTTCACAGAACGCGCGTTAAAATGCTCTGGGATGAAGAGGCGCTGTATATAGGTGCAGAGCTGATCGAGCCACATATCTGGGCAAAACTCACCGAGCGCGATGCTGTGATCTTTCAAGATAACGATTTTGAGGTCTTCATAGATCCCGACGGCGATACACACGATTATTATGAACTGGAAGTAAATGCTTTGGGCACGCTCTGGGATCTCTTTTTAATAAAGCCCTACAGGGATAGACAGCAAGTAGCGATAAACGCATGGGATATCAGAGACATAGAGTATGCAATACATATAGACGGCACTTTGAATGATCCCTCAGACACAGACAGAGCCTGGTATGTGGAGATGAAGATCCCCATGGAAGTGCTCAAAGAATGTGCACACAAGCCCGTTCCGCCGCCGGAAGGAGACTATTGGCGCATTAACTTTTCACGCGTGCATTGGGATACCGAAATCAAGAATGGAAACTATCAAAAAGTGCCGGATAAGCCTGAATATAACTGGGTTTGGAGTCCGCAGGGCTTGATTGCCATGCACTATCCTGAGCGTTGGGGATTCCTCTTCTTTTCGCATAGCGAAGCGGGTGAATTCGTGCCGGATTACGACATCCCTGATGTGGAATATGCCAAAGAATATCTCAGACAATTGTATTATAAACAAAAGCAGTATTTCTTTGATAAAGGAAGATATGCCACGCGCTTAGGACAGCTTAAAGCTCAGCCATACCGCTATTTGGGCAAGAAGATCACGCCCAAGATCCAGCGACATTCTCATGGCTATATCATCTCTATCGATCCCAAACAAGGCTTGCCAAAGCTCTTCATTCGCGAAGATGGCATGACTTGGCAGGAGTAGAATCAGCAGAATACAACCAGATAGATAATCACCATCATGAGGAAGCCAAAAAAGCCTAACAAGCCGGCTGTGTCCGACTTTCGCAGCGAGGATTCTCGCCAATAAATATATAAAAAGAAGCCTAAGGGCGGCAAAATAAAAGAGAGGATAGAGAGCAAAAGGCTGAGGGGCTCGGCTGCTCTCTTATAAGCTTTCACATTTGCTAAGATGGTCTCGCCGCAGTAGATGCAGACGGCTGACCGGTCGTCGATTTCGTTTCCGCAGTGTGAGCAATACATCGGTATCTCCTTTGTTGATTGTCTTGGGTTTTGGTTCAATTAGGATGATCTTGGTATTTGTTTGTTTGCGATTATTTTGCTCTCTTGCGACAGCTTGTGTGGTGCCGCGCTTTATTATCGAAGTTTGTAAATACAGTGAGCCACGTTTGGGACTCTGTATATAATATATACTGATTATAGGGCTTTGTGCAAGTAAAAGTTCTGATTTTTGCTTGGATGAAGCCCTCTTTAGTTGACAAACTGCCGATTTGCTACCTGTCTTAGGATACTTCAGCTGACATTCATAGCAAAGAGAACGCTCCGACATCAAAGATAGAAAGCTGCGCATTCTCCGGCGAGAGAATCTCACCTGACCAATAAGCGGCCTCTCCACACCGACCGCGGCAGCTTCGCAAAATCAACGAAAACAATGAGCTTTTGCCTTGACAAAAATTAGCACTCTAAAAAAGTGTTTGCTAAATCGTCAAAACAGATTAGTATAATTTATAACAATAATAATTGAATTATATGGAGGATTAGTTATGAAACTGAGACCTATCGAAGATAATGTTGTGGTAAAAATTGCTGCCGCAGCTGAAGAGAAGACCATTGGCGGAATCATCATTCCGGACACAGCAAAAGAGAAGCCGCAGATCGCTGAAGTAATCGCGGTCGGCACCGATGAAGACTTACAAGCCGTAGTAAAAGTAGGGGACAATGTTCTCTATGGCAAATACTCAGGCACAGAAGTTGAGCTTGATGGCGAGAAATATCTCATTCTCTCCAAGAGCGACATACTCGCAATCGTGGAAGAGTAAGACAAAATGGCTATCATAGAAGTAAATAGTGCAAGCTTTGAAAGCGAAGTCTTGCAATCCGATAAACCTGTATTGATAGACTTTTGGGCACCTTGGTGCGGGCCTTGCAAGGCTCTTGGTCCTGTGATAGAAAAGCTCGCCACCGAAGTAGGTGACAGCGTAAAGATCTGTAAGATAAACATCGATGAAAGCCCGGATATTGCCGGCAAATATTCGATTATGTCTATCCCCACTCTTCTTATAATGAAAGACGGGGAGCCGGTTGACCAATTGGTCGGCTTGGTACAAAAGCGTAAGATTATGGACAAGCTTAACCCTCATATCTCTTGATATTAGGAAATAGCAATTATGGCGAGAGAGTGATCTTTCGCCTTTTTTTATGTGAAAAACCTTGACTTATTCAGCATAGATAAAAAGCTTGGTATTTATGAGATAAATTTTTGAAATTCAAAGGAGAATAATACATGAAAAGGACTTATCAACCCTCAAGACGTGCTCGTAAAAACACACACGGCTTCCGTATTCGCATGGCAAGCAAATCAGGAAGAAAGATATTGAGCCGTCGTCGCGCCAAAGGGAGAAAGACTCTCAGCGCATGAGCCATGATCCGCTGGATCACATCCCACCGGGAATATGTGGAATTTTCCAAATGCCGGCGCAGCGTAAAGAGCAAGCATTTCAAAGCCTTGCTTCTACCCGACGCTCAAGCACCGGCTGTGGGAATAACAATCAGCAAAAAAGTAGCCAATGCCGTAGGTCGCAACCTACTAAAACGCCGAATGAAAGCTTGGTTGCGGGCTTCCGCGGCTTTTTTGCCCAATCAATTAAAAATGAACATCATCGCCCGGACAGGGGCTGCCGATTTGAATTGGCAACAGCTGAGCGATGAACTTGAAGGGCTTGTAAAATGCATAAAGCAGCAAGAATTATAACGGCATTACCATCGAATTTGGCGATGCTTTTGGTACGCGGTTACCAGATGGCACTGTCGCCTGTTTTGCCAAAATCTTGTAGATTTAGCCCCAGCTGCTCAAACTATGCACTTCTCGCCTACGAACGTTATGGCTTTTTCAGAGCCACTTACCTCAGCATCTACCGCATCTTACGCTGCAATCCATTTTGCAAGGGCGGCTATGACCCTCTGCCTTAGGAGACATTTTGGATAAACAAACTATTATTGCCCTACTCATGATCTTGCTCGTATATATCGGCTTCGACACCTTTGTGTGGAAACCCCAGCGCGAGCAACAAGCTGCTTTAGCTCAAGTTGAGAGCCTTGAAGAGCCTCCCGCCGAAGAAGAAAGACCCGGCGAAGCAGCAGCAGCTCTCCCCTCTTCCGAAAACGGGATAGAGATAGCATCCGCAGAAAGTGATGCCCAAGATTACATTCTGGAAAACGACAATCTGCGCGCAGTTTTTAGCTCCCGCGGTGCCGTGATCACCTCTCTTGAACTCAAGGAATATGACATCACAGAAGGCACACCGGTGGATCTCGTGCCCGATAGAAGCGTGCTTTTAAACAGCAAACTATACACTCAGGGCAAGAGTTCCGATCTCGATGAGGTCATCTTTTCTACAGTGGAAAATCAGGACGAGAGAAGTCTTGCATTTTACTTGGGAGAAGAGGAGAATCCACAGCTTTCGATCAGTTATAAATTGGACGATCTATACGGTATAGCGGTGGAATATAATGTGCAAAATATGGGTAATGTAAACGGTTTTCGCGTGAGCCTGGACTCCGGCATAGCCGATAGCGAGCCGAATCCACGCCACAAGATGCAGGACTATCGCTTCCTACTGAATGCCGATAACAAGTTATTTAAGCTCCCTCTTTCCAAGATGAGAAAGGCTCAACCACAGGGAAGCTTCGGCAGCTTCAGCTGGGCAGCGGTACGCAGTAAATATTTCACTCTTGCAGTTCGGGCAAATGAGGTAGCACTCTTCAGGAGCTATTCGGCATGCCTGAACCCCGAAACAAAGAATCCCGGCTTCAGTATAGACAGTTTCAGCAAAGACGCAAAGGCTTTCTGGAACGAGAGTTACACCCTCTATGCAGGACCGGCAGACGCCAAGATTCTTGGCAATTATGGACTTCAGATGGAAAACATAGCCGAGCGAGGAGCAAACTGGCTGCGTTGGCTGGCAAACTTCTTTGCATGGTTCCTCAATTGGCTGCATGGCTTGATTCCAAACTATGGCGTTGTAATCATCATCTTTGCCTTGCTTTTGAAGTTTGCACTCTCGCCGCTTACCACAAAGAGCATGAGAACCACCATCAAAATGCAAGAGATACAGCCCGAACTTAACGCCTTGCAAGCCAAGTATAAAGACAATCCCCAGATGCTGCAACAAGAGATGGGCAAACTCTATAAAGAGGCAGGAGCAAATCCGCTTTCAGGATGCTTACCGCTACTCTTGCAGATGCCTGTATTCTTTGCACTCTACAGCGTTTTACGCTATTCTATGGACATGAGAAATGCGAAATTTGTCTTTTGGCTTAAAGATCTCTCAGAGCCGGATCCGTACCTTATACTCCCGATATTGATGGGACTATTTATGATCATCCAATCCAAGATGACGCAGCCTAAACCGGGAGATATCGACCAGATGGATGAAAAGCAGAAAGCGGCTCAATCTTCCCAAAAGATGATGACATATATGATGCCTGTCATGATGTTCTTCATCTTCAAAAACATGCCGGCGGGCTTAGTATTGTATTGGACGATATTTAACGTATTCACCATCGCCCACCAATACTATCTACGCAAAAAATTTAGTAAGGAATAATAATGACTACCATTGATAGAAGCGGACATAGCGTTGAAGAAATTATCCGCCAGTTTCGCCGTGAACACAAGATTCGTGATCACGAGCTACATTATGAAATATTACAGAAGCCGAGCAGGGGCTTTTTTGGGCTCTTTGCAAATAAGACTGCCGTCGTGCGCTTCAAGCTTCCCAGCGAAGCCGATCGCATAAGGCTTTACACCGAGACTCTCCTTGATAGAATGGGAATAAGTTTCACAAATATCGACTGTAAAACAGAAGGAAAAACACTCTATCTCGCCGTTGAAGGAGTGGTGGAGACCGGATTTTTGATCGGAAAGAACGGCTCAATGCTCGAAACTATACAATATCTCATCAACAGAACTTTTGAAAACTCCAAAGAATATCAAAGAGTATATATCGATGCCGACGACTATCGTAAGCGTCGTGAATCCCAATTTTTAAATAGATACCTGGCGCAGATTAACAAGGTCAAAAAGACCGAGGAAACGCTCACATTAGAACCCATGACCGCAGGCGAAAGAAGAATCATCCATCGCCATGTGGAAAAAGATCGCGGACTCAGAACCCTCACGGTGGGCGAAGGAGATAGAAAGAGAGTAATCATCTTCTCCTCCAAAAAGAATGCTGATGAAGTTCGCAAAAGCAGCGGCTTCAAGCAAAGACCCTCCAGAGCACCGCGTGGCAAAGGCAGACCTCGCAGACCCTATAAACCGCGTACTGACAGCAAACCGGGCGTAAGCAAACAAGCCAAAAAGCAGATGCATCGCCCTCGCAGACCCAAACCCAGAACCCAGAGAGATGATCATGGTAAAGATTCATAAAATAAACGCCGGGCATTATTGGTCGGATGGCGGAGCGCTACTCGGCGTCCTCCCCTATGCCCTTTGGAAAGATAAAGCGGAGACCGATGAACTGCGCCGCAAGAAGATGGAGCTGAATCTCTTGCTCATAGAAAGCGAAGACAGGCTCATTCTCATCGATACAGGCATCGGCAATCGCCTCAGCGATAAGCAGAAGAAGATATATCGTCCCAGCGATTTCCTACTTCCCTATGCCCTTCATGAAAAAGGATTTAAGGATAAGGACATCACTGACGTAATCATGACGCATCTGCATTTTGATCATGCCGGCGGAGTGATGACGGGCATGGGCGAGATCGATGTGCACACCTTTCCGCGTGCAAAGTATTGGATACAAAAGGCTGAGTGGGAGATTGCTAAGAATCCCGATGGCTTGAACAGAGCGGCTTATGATTTTGAGCACCAGCTTTCCGGCTTGCGTGAATGCTGTCACTTGCAGATCATCGAAGGTGATGTCCAGGTCGCAAAAGGAGTGCGCGCAATACTTTCCGGCGGTCATACCGTGGGCAGCCAATATGTTGAAATAGAAGCAGATGACGGCTTTTATATCTATTCGGGCGATATCATCGCAACGATGTTTCATACCTCGCCGGCAATCACCTCGGCTTATGATGTAAGTCGTGAGGATACCTTTGCGGCAAAACAGCGTATCTATAAGACACTCAAGGAGAAAGACGGCACGCTGCTCATCAATCACGATGAAAAGCGTTGGGATATACATATCTCTGAATTGAGAGTCTGATTACAAATAAATTGATTTGATAAAAGCGTGGGATTACTGTTTTCCCGCGCTTTTTTCTATGCCTTCCTTATAGGGTTCCGGTGATGATGTGGTCATGATGTGGTCATAGGCATGAGCGTATCATAGGCGGAAGTTAAGCTGTATCCTATGGGGAAGCAAGGGGATGCATGTATTTTGCCTGTTGATTTGGTGTGTTAGTCAGGTATATCACCTGTTTTGGATTTCTTTGGATAAGGCTTGCGGCAATGAGGACGTTTCTGCGTCAAAGGATAGAAAGCTGCGCTTTCTCAGGCAACAGGATGTTGCCTGCCCAAAGCCTGCTCAAAGCCTGTCCATGCCCTTCCCGTGCCTATACAGAGAACATCTGCAGCAATAGCGAAGCTCGTTAAATCGTTAAATCGTCGAATCGTTAAATCGGCTCGCTTGCGAGCTACCCCCGAATTGCCTCCAAAAGCTGCTCCAAAGTTGCATTCGCATCGGCTACATTCAATACTTTCCTATCACCATTTGTGAAGGTAATCACCAGGTCGCCCAAGGTTTTAGATATCTCTCGGACGTGGCTTACAACGAGATAGCTCTTGCCGAGGTCTTGATCAGAATATTCAAAGACTTTATTCATTATTTGTTCCTTTTAGTGTGAATTTAGACGTGGGTATGCCCGCTCCGGCAAAGAACCGAAAATTGTGTTCTTACACGGCTTTCTCACCGGTTGAGACGATCGATCTTAAAGAGCTTGTAAGATCAGAATCTCAGGTTGCAGCTTTGTCTATAGGATTCTCCGGGGCGCAGATATTCGGCTATATCCGGTTCAAACTCGATGAGAGTATAATCCGGATCGTCGTAGCCGCGAAAATATTGATCGAAAAAGAAGCAGCGCTCGGAAGCATCAGCCTTGAGCGCCGCATTATTTACAATCTTCGCATTCCCGCTGAGCCGTATATAGCCGGTGTGGCCATCTTCGGAAAGCGGGATATTGATTTCAACTAATCTGTTGCTTCTGATCTGCGCAACCTTAGAATCGCCGCTGAAGGTAGCAAAGAAATATCTTCCTTCATGGATGAAGAGCACGACGGGGCGCACGCGAGGCTGTTTGCCGTCAGACGTTGCGAGATAGACATATTGATTTTGTCTGATCCAAGTCATGATCTCTTGCTGCAAAGCTGATTCTTTGATGCGAGCCATTAATATAATCCTTTTATTTTGGGAATGATACGCTGTTTATGAAAGATTGATTCTCAGGTTTCGGGTTATCGCGTGCATCGCGGGGAAGATTTTCTATCTCATGAACGATGTCCATGCCGCTTATAACTTTGCCGAATACGGTGTGTTTGCCGTTGAGCCATGGGGTTCCGTCTTCTTTGGTGACTATGAAAAACTGGCTGCCGTTTGTATTGGGGCCGCTGTTTGCCATGGCGATATTGCCGTAGAGAACTTGAGCTTTCAGTATCTTGGTAAAAACGGGTTCGGTGATATTTGCGCGAACCATGAAATATTCAACCGTCTTTTCTTTGAGCGGATCGAAGTTTTGCGCTGTTTGGCATTCACGCACTACTGCGGCGATCTCTTCGTTCGGGGTTCTATTTTGCTGCATATGGGGCACGATGATATTCGTCCAGACCGCTTCTGCTCTGCTGTCCGTCTTGATATCGCCGGTGAGTTCTTCGCCATCACCATAGCATTCATCTTCAAATGTATAGCCGGGACCGCCGGTTCCGTCGTTTGATCTATCGCTATCTTTGGTATTAGGACAGCCGCCTTGGATCATGAAATCGGGGATGACTCTATGAAAGTAGGTGCCATTATAATAGCCTTCCTGAGCGAGCTTGATAAAGTTTGCCACGGTTTTGGGGGCAATATCAGGCCAAAGCTCGAGACCGATAACACCTTGAGTGGTATTGAGTTCTACCTTCACCTTTGCCATTTCATCAGTTTGTAGTTCCAATGGTATCTCCTTAGGTAAGTCTGTTTTTTTTCTATTTTGTGTGTAAAGCATGGTGAGCCCCAAAATCAAGATCGTGGGGATCAACACCAGCACTAAATAGTTTTTCTTAAGCTTCATTATATAACTCCTTTGTCTATATAATAGTTTATACTAATCTCTCCGCCAATAACTTCAACAAAACTGTGATGAGTTATCCAATCACCACAATTTGCATAGACTCCGCCGTCAAGCTTTTTCAGCACGGGGTGATGGCTGTGTCCCATGATTACATAGTCTGCTTTGCCGCGTTTGATCAGGGACTGAGCGTGTTTCACCAAGCCTCCCTGCTGTTTGCTTCTTATGTTTGGATCCTTCTTTCTACCGCGGCTGGAGCGAGAAAGCAAGCTGCCTATGCTCAAAGCAAGATCGGGATGTAATAAAGAAAATATCCATCTGATGAAAGGAAGACGGATGAAGGAGCGATAGACCTGGTATCTGAGGTCGTTCACGGTGTGTTCATCACCGTGGCAAACGTGTATCTTCTTGCCATCTGCCTTAATGCTGAAAGAGCGGTCATAGAGCTCTACGTTCAGATATTCGGGAAGAAAGTCGTTGAACCAAAAGTCGTGATTGCCGCTGATGTGTACGATACGGCAGCCCGCGCGGCGGATCTCATCAAGGCGCACGAGCAAGGGAAAGTATTGCTTCACAATGGCATAGCGCCAGTCGAACCAGAGATCAAAGATGTCTCCGGCGAGGATGAGCAGGTCATATTTACCGATTGCCTTTTCTAAGAATCGCAGGACAATCGCTTCGTTTTCCCTGTCTTCGGGAGCGTTTCGCTTGTACTTGAAATGGATGTCGGAAATGATGCAGATGCGCATGACAGCCTACTTTTGCATTACATAATAAACGATGTTCAGGCCAAAGCGCAGGGCGATCTCGCGGAGTTCTGGCGGATTGCCGTGAGTATCGGGATCTGCCCAGCCGTCGCTGATATTGGTTTCATAGGTATAGAGCATCATCATGCGGCCGTTGTCGTCGAACATTGCGAATGCCTGAGGAGGCTGGTCGTCGTGTTCGTGAATCTTGGGTAAGCCGTCGCTGAAGTCGAAGTATGAGGTGAAAAGCGGATGGCTGCTGTCTATCTCAATCAGCTCGCGTTCGGGAAAGATGCGCTTAATCTCGCGGCGAAAGCTCTCGTCCATGCCATAATCGTCATCGGCATAAAGGAAGCCGCCTCTGAGCATCCATTTGCGCAGGTTGTTGATCTCATTTTCAGTGAAGCGGACGTTGCCGTGTCCCGTCATATATACGAAGGGATACTCAAAAAGGCGGGACTCTCCGGCGCGCACAACGCTTTGATCTATAGGAATATCCGAGCCGGTTTCCTGATTGATGAATTTGGCGAGATTGGGCAAAACTTCGGGATCGTTATACCAATCGCCGCCGCCGTCGTAGTGCAGCCTCGCAAAGCCGGTGTAGATAGGCGATGCAAAAAGCGCTGCGCTTAGCAATAGGAGGGCTATAAAAAGGGAAAGAGGCTTGAGCTTAATGAAAATCGCACCCTCTTAGTTATCTATTTTGAGATTGATGCAAAGTATGCCGTCATCGACAACTGCGTAGAAACAATATGCGTAATTATCGTAGGCAGAGAGGCTGATGATCTCATTCGTAAAGCTTACTGAAGAAAGGTTTTCACCGCGGGCGGGATCGAGGATGGTGATATGGCTGAGCGAGGGCACAACGCTGATTGAGCGCATCAGACGGGGATCATCCTCTGGGCTGATGCGGCTGGGTTTGAGTCTGCCGAGATCCTCTTGCGGACAAGGCAATTCATGCTCCCAAATCACGCTGCCGTCATCGCGGATGCCTATCGCTTCGTCGTTTTCGAGATATACGATGAGCACGGCATCGCTGAAGGAAATCGCGTTGATATGGCTCTCGAAAGACTTCTTCCATCTCAGTTCGCGGTTCTTTTTGTCGAAAGCCAAGAGATGCTCGCCGGCAGAGAGGAAGATATTGTCGCGGCTGAAAACGGGGGTGCTAGTTATGGTGTAAGGCAAGGTCGCGCTCCAGGTTACGCCCAGTTCTATCTCGCGGGCGGGCTGGTTTACGATGCGATTTATATATTTGAGAATGTTTTGCGTATCTTCTGCCAGACTGTTGGGAATCTGCTCCAATCTCATGCTTTTGGTGTGTTGCACATTCAGCCTTGTTTTGTGCCAAAATTGCTCTATCACTCTGTTGCCAAAAAGCATGTAAAGTGTTGCCAGCAAAGTAAGTGAAAGTATGATGATGGTGCTGATCTGCAGGCGGGTAAGTCGCTTGCGTTTCGGCTTGTTAGCCATCGGCCTGCTTGTGAGCGTCAGCCAGACACCGTCTTCCCCGCTCTTGTTTGAATCCAAGAAAAACTGCATGCCGTCGGGGTCTTTATAAGTGTCAAACACCTTTGGGGCAAGGTTCGCGCTGAGGGCAATAAAACGCTGGTCTTTTTCGATGAATTCCCTGTGTATCCTGAAGCGGATGTCGTAGGGAGCAAAGCCCAGAAGGTTGAGCTTTTCAAAGGTTTGCATGCGATACTTTCTGTGGTCGGCGCCGGATATGCTCAGCTTTTTGCCGTCGGATATGGCGCAAAAGATCCTGCCGAATTGCACATAGAAAATCTCGTGGTCGTAGATGAGCGCGAAGAATAAGGAGAGTCCTTTCTCGTTGAGATCAGTCTTCCTCAGCGATGCGTGCAGCTTCCAATGCAGGTCTGCAAAGAACTCTTTGAGCCACTTTTCCGCTTCCATGCGGTTGATCTCATGGGCTTCTGCAGCGCGCAAGGCAAGGATAATCTCTGCCGTGATCTCTTCTAAAACGTCATCTTTTTCGGGGTGCCGAATCGCCATGATCCAGCCGAAACGCCCGTCTTGGCTCAGCCTGCTTTCTATGAGGCTGTAAGGCGGAACGAGATTGCTATGCTCCAGCGCTAACATTTAGCTCCACCATTTGATGAAGGATCTGTAACTCACTCTGAAGAGGGTTGGAATGTGCATCAGCATATTGGTGTAGGCGGCATTTGCCAGGGTGCAGTGGCATTCTTTGCGATGTATGCTTTTGCGTTCTCTCTTGGCAATCCTTGAATACCAGACCTTTTTGAACTTATATTTGGTGTCGCGCAGGTTGCCCAAAGGCTTTGCTTTCACGCAGCATGTCCATACGTCTCCGTCCGGCGAGATCTGGCAAGAAGCCAAGCCGGAATAACAGGGAATGACCTGCTTCTCATCGCGCATGATCTTCTTCACATAGTTGTAATATTCTATCCTGAAAGCCATTGTGATCTTTGCCATGCCGGTGTATTTCTCGTTTTTGATGCGATGTATGAGGTAGTCTATGGCGGATTTGTATGCCACCATGCCGGGAACGATGTCCAAGCCGATCGTGTCGAGTTCTTCGCGCTCGCCGGCGATCTCGGTGATGTAGCTATCAGGTTGCAGGCGCATAAGCTCATTTGCCACGGAGAAGAAGCTATCCACATTGAAGCTGGAAATCACGGTGTGTATGCCGACATTCACATTGGGTAAGTTCAGGGCTTTCAGTTTGTTAAAGGTGGCGATTGCCTTCTTATAATTGCCGGGAACGTTGCGGATCTCGTCGTGCTGTTCACCGATCCCGTCTATGGATATGTTGACGATGATCTGTGCTTTGGGGCAGTTCTTGGAAATCTTCTTGGTCTCTTCCACTATTGTGTTTACCAAGATGCCGTTGGTGGGGATGTTTATGATGCGCGGACGGGAAATCTTGTAGATCGTGGTAATTACTTCGGTGAGATCGCGTCTGAGGAAGGGCTCGCCGCCGCTGAAGGTGATCCAATATGGCGATCTCCCTACGCTCTTGAAGATCTTGGCATATTCATCCACTGTGAGGTTCTTTGCCTTCTTGCGCCATACGCGGCAGGTGTTGCAGCGCGAATTGCAAGAATAAAGCAGGCTAACGGTGTAGTTCATCGGCAAAAGTCTGGGGAAACCGAGATACTTTGCCATCCAGTAAAGCACGATGCGATAGGCTACTGAGATCATAATACGCTTAACTCTTTACTTTCTTTGTGCTTTTGGAGATTTCCCAAGCGAAGGGGTTTTTACCGCGGACATGATAGTCCCAACTGCCTAAGGCGCGGCAATATACCTCAAGCAGGATCACGCCTGCCATGCGGAAGATATCACCGGGTCTGTCCATGAGTTCTTGCCAAAAGATCTTAAGGAGGAGTCCGCTGTCCTGGGACACAACTTCATATTCCTGCGCTCTCTTGAGCCAGAGATGGCCGTTTTGGATGCGGCGACGTTGCTTGATGAAATCGCGCACATTCTCGGGGCCCTTGTTGATGATCTTGGCATTGGGGATGTATTTGAGTTGCAGACCTTCGCTGCGGATGATTGCTTCTATGCTGGCTTCGTCCACTGCGCTCTCTTTGGGGATCTCGTCCATCAGCTTGCGGAAGGCTATCATTTCGCCTAATTTGGGCGAGATCAGTGCCATCCTGTGGTGCATGCGCCAAAGCAGGTTCACGGCATAGCCAATGAAAGTGTTATCAGGATTCACGGGAACGGGACGTCCGCCGGTTGCGCCTATCTGTTTGTCATTAAAGGCAGATACTAAGAGCTCAATGGTATTTTCTTCGGGGATAACATCGCCGGAGATCACTACCAAGACCTCGGATATCGCTTCTTTGATGAAGAGATTGATAGCACTGGACTTGCCCTCTCTTTTTGCCTGTATATACAGCCGAACTTTGGGGTTGTCCTCGGCAAACTCTTGAACTAATTCATCTGTTTTATCTGTGCTGGCGCTGGAGACGACGATAACTTCGACAATCTCTACCTGCTTCAGCTTTTGAGCCATGATGGCTTTAAGCAGATGCAGGATGTTCGCCTCTTCGTTGTGGGCAAAGATTCCTATGCTGGCTTGTATAGTCATTTTTATGTGGGCCTCTTTCTTCCCGGCATGCTGTGCGGGATGCCTTTATTGATGGCATCCAAGATACCGTTGACAAAGCCACCGGTATGCTCGCTGCAAAACTTCTTGGCGATCTCTATCGCCTCGTTGATGATCACGGCAGAAGGGGTGTCTGTAAACATCAGTTCATAGACCGCGATAAGCATCAGGCTCTTATCCAGATGCGCAATGGTCTCGAGTGACCAATGGTCGGTATGTTTATCTATCTCTGCCTCTATGTCTTCGATATTGATAATGGTGTTCTTGATAAGTTCGTCGGCAAAAGCATAGACCGATGAGCCGCTTTTGATGTTGTCCGCCGAGCTGATCTGATTCAAGATATCGGGATAGGCGTTGAGCAAACTGTATTCGCGAAACTCCTCGGTTACATCAGCAAAGTCCAGAACATACATGCTCTGAACGGCGATCTCTCTTGCCTTACGCCTTTGACCCATCTTTCATCTCCCGCATGAGGTTCACCATTTCTACGGCACTGGTGGCTGCGCTGAAGCCTTTGTTTCCGGCTTTGGTTCCGGCTCTTTCGATCGCTTGATCCACGCTGTCTGTGGTAAGCACGCCGAAGATCACCGGCTTTTGTGAGGCTAAACCGGCTTGGGCTACGCCCTTGCTCACCTCAGCAGAAACATACTCGAAATGGGGAGTGGAACCGCGGATCACAGCTCCAAGACAGATCACGGCGTCGGTATTGGGATCACTTGCAGCTTTCTGCGCTACGAGCGGGATCTCAAATGCGCCGGGAACCCAGATAACGGTAATGTCCTCATCTCTGACTTCACTGCGTTTAAGGCAATCCAAAGCGCCTTCCAACAGCTTTCCACTGATGAGCTCGTTAAAGCGGCTCACCACGATGCTGAAGCGATAGCCTTTGGAGACCAAACTTCCTTGAATAACTCTCATCTATAGCTCCTTAAAATAGCGTTTTTTCATGAATGTCAAGATATAGGAGTGGGAAAAACATTCAAGTAAAATCTTTGCTTTGGGGATAAGAATGGAAATACGGCTGTCTTGTCCTATATAAAAGCGGGCTGTTTAATGCGTGAAAGGATGTCTCTCCCATGCCTGCCAAAGCGGGTCGCATACGAGGATTTCGCGCTTTAGCTCTGCTTGTATCGCGTTGATATCCATGTCATCCAAGGTCAGTCCTTCAAAGTTGAATATGCTTTCGGGAAGCACGATTACTTCGCCCTCTTCGCTATTTTCCTGTGCGATGATATCTTTGGCGCTTAAGAGTCCGGCAACTGTGATCTTTTCGCCCAAGAAGTCGTTCCGGATTGTCTGATGTCTCAGTTGTGTTTCGCCTAAGAGAGAGTTGAGCTCATCCTTGATGCCCTTGATGTGTCTCTCTGCGCTTTCTGAGCAGATCAGGAGATGTTTCTTGCCGCTTTCTTTGAACTCATGCACGAGCGCATCTTTCTGATCCGTGAAGTTCTCATAGCCCAAGCGTAGCATGCCTATGCCATTTTCCAGTTGCGGGAAGCCGTGGTAAAAGTCGTATTCAGGCGGCTCATATCCGGCTAAAACATAGAACTCATCGGCGGGATAGACTATATCACAACCGTGTTCTTCTCTGAAATCCGAGACCAGCTTGAGCAGATCACGCGCGGAAGCTTCATCGAAGCCGCGCAATTCACAGAGCCCATCACGGAACTTACTCAGCCCCACAGGCACGATGCCGATGGAGAGGATATCCAGCTCTGCTTCGAGTAATTCGCTGAGCGACTCCCATAGCTTATCGCCATTGTTATAGCCTGGCACCACAACGAATTGAACGTGAAAGCTCACTCCGCAATCTGCCAGTTCCAGCATGACTTCAAGCGGATCAATTGGCTTTGCCGAGCGCATCATGGTCTGTCTCAGAATGGGATCTGTGGTATGCAAGGAAACAAAGAGCGGGTTGATATCGTCCTCGCAGATGCGATTCAAGTCTTCCTCATTGAGATTGGTCAAAGTGATATAATTCCCATAGGTTTGCGAGAGCAGATAGTCGTCGTCTTTCACATAGAGACTACGCCTCAGATTGGGCGGCATTTGGTCTATAAAACAGAATATGCAATTGTTTGAGCACATGCGCGGACGATAGTCCACTTTATCTATGCCCAAGCTGCGCCCCCATTCTCGCTGTATAACGAGGCTTTGCTCTGCACCGCCGGCGTCCAAATAGTCTATATTAAGCTCATATTCCGAGCTATATCTTTCAAGTTGCAGGATGTCATGAATCTCAAAGCCATTGATGCTGAGAATGGTATCGCCCTCCCTTAAGCCTGCTTCATAAGCCTGCCCGAAACTGTCTAAGCTCAGTATCTTAAGCGCCATATTCTTTATAGATTTCCACGGGAAGGATGAGCTTGAAACAGGTGCCTGCTCCCACCACGGAGGATGCCAAGATATCACCGCCCATGAGCTCTACAAGCCTGCTCACTATGCTTAAGCCCAAGCCTAAGCCTGAGTGGGTTCTGGTGATGCCGGAATCTCCTTGCTCAAAGATATCGTAGATGGTCCTCATTCTATGGGGAGCGATGCCGCAACCTGTATCGCAAACATTGATTACAAGCTGATATTCGTCATCGTCGGATTCCATTTCAACGCTGAGCTGCACCATCCCGCTACCTGTGAATTTGACGGCATTGGAGATCAAAAGATCAAGCACTCTTTCCAACTTATCTTCGTCTATTATCACTTTCGGCAACTCGCTCGGGAGCTCCAAAACGGGGTCTAATTGTTTGCTTTTTATCTGCATTTCACAGTTCTGCCAAAGCCGGCTGAAGAATAGATACATATCGCAAATAACGGGCTTCACGGCTGCCTCACCGGTCTCCAAGTTAGATAGCTCAAGGAGGCTGTGTATAATGCTCAAAAGCTTTGTCCCACTATCGATTATGACATCTACATACTCATCTTGTTCTTCGCTGAGATCGCTATTTTTGAGCATCTGAGCAAAGCCCATAATGGCATTCATCGGAGTGCGAATCTCATGGCTGATATTGGCGATAAAAGACTTCTTCGCTCTAAAGGCACGGTCCCCATCCAGCCTGTCTAAGTCTTTGCCTGCAGACCCCTTATCCTTGGGTGCCTCATCCTTGCTATTCATGTGTTTCGTATCCTATCATACCTATATTTAAAGCGTTTTATTCCCTCGAATATGGTTCTCGCCAGCCTCTGTTGATAGTCGGGATCAATTAGCAGCCTCTCCTCTTCGGGATTGGAGATGAAGCCCAGTTCCACCAATACAGCCGGCATGAAAGCACCGCGCAAGACATAGAAGTTTGCCTGCTTTACACCTCGATCATAGGATCTGGTTCCGGCAACGATGTTTTGCTGAATATTGCCGGCAAGTTCGTTACTGCTTTCCAGATGCTCGGTCTGACTGAGATCGCTCAGGATAAAGTCCAGCCCGTCATACTTGCTACGCGCTTCTACCCCGCCTTCATAGAGATCCACAACTTGGTTTTCCAGTGCTTCCACAGCGCGTGCATCAGAGGTTACCGCAGTAGAGAGATAGTAGGTCTCGGTTCCCTTGGAACTACTGCTTTTAGAGGCATTTGCATGAATACTGATAAAGAGATTTGCCTTGTTATCGTTGGCGAACTTGGTTCTATCGCCCAAGGATACAAACCTATCATCACTCCTCGTCATGAGCACCTGCAAGCCCAGTTCCTTTTCGAGCAAGACTTTGAGCTTCAGAGCCACATCGAGATTGATATCTTTTTCCTTGGCTTTCAGCCTTCTGCCGATTGCTCCCGGATCTTTGCCGCCATGTCCCGGATCGAGCACAATCACATGCACGCCATAATCTTGCGGGTCTTCTATGCGAAGCACATTCTGGGTAAAGCTCACCTTCCCGGGAAAGTGCTGCGGCAATAGTTCCGTAAAGAAATTAAGCGGAATATAATACTTCCCGCCTTGGCTAAGCAATGGGAAATGAGCATTATAAGATTGATTCTTAAAGGTATAATACGGCGCCGATTCGAGGAATATAAAGGTCTCTCCATAGAGGTGAAAATATAGCCTCTGATCGGCTTTTTCTTGTTTACTGATACACTTAAAAACGGGCGTAAGCTCTTCGATGGCAAGGTAATCTATGCCGTCGATCTTCTTTTCGGGTATGTTCTTCCTTCCCGCTTCTCCTCTGATTTGAATACTGAGTCCAAAAGCCGACGTGATCACAAAGACCATCAGCATGATAAGTAATATATTTCTAATCTTTTTCATAACCTATACCTTCACACATCAGAGCATGAAAGCTCCGGGCAAAAGCTCCTGCATTGTCGTTTTAACTGTCTCATTTTCATTTGCATACCAGATCGGAATCTCGGGCGCAAACTCATATATAACTTGCCTGCAAGCGCCACAGGGAGGGAAGATCTTGTCGCTGTCCACCCAGATAGCGAGCGCTGTGATATCCTTCCTGCCTTCGCTGATGGCTTTGAAGATTGCGCTGCGTTCGGCACATATACTCAGCGAATAACTGGCGTTTTCCACGTTGCAGCCGCTGATTATCTTACCATCGGAAAGCCTCAGCGCACTGCCTACTTTGAAGCCGGAATATGGAGCATAAGCCTTTGATGCCACATCTCTTGCTTCATCTAAAAGTTCTTGCATATCTTTATTCATAATCGACCCACCTAAGCCAAGAGCGAGAGCAATATCCCGCCCGCGATCACAGAGGCGATCTGTCCGCCCACATTCACACTCACAGCCGGCATTAAGAGGAAGTTGAAAGGATCTTCCTTTTGCCCCATCTGATGCACAACACGCGCACTCATGGGGAATGCCGAGATGCCGCAAGCACCTATCATAGGATTGACCTTTTCCTTCCTAAAGAGGTTCAAAAGCTTGGCAAAAAGCACCCCTCCCGCCGTATCAAAGACGAAGGCAATCAGCCCCAAAAGCAGGATAAAAAGAGTCTCTTTGCGCAGGAACAGCTCGCCCTGCATGGTGCTGGCAATAGTGATCCCCAAAAGTATCGTAATTATATTACCCAGCTCATTTTGCGCAGAATTTGAGAGGCTGTCCAAGACCCTGCACTCACGCAGCAAATTGCCAAACATGAGAAAACCGATCAAGGGCAAAGACTCCGGCACAAAGAGCCCGGCGATGACCGTGATCGCGATGGGAAAGATGATCTTCACCGTGCGCGAAACCTCGCCATCCTCATAATCCATACGGATCAGCCGCTCTTTTTTGGTGGTGAGCAGCTTTATCACCGGCGGTTGAATGATTGGCACCAGTGCCATATATGAATACGCCGCCACGGAGATAGGCCCCAAAAGATTGGGAGCAAAGCGATTTGCCACATAGATGGAGGTAGGTCCATCCGCCGCACCGATGATGCCGATGGACGCCGCTTCTTTGATATCAAAGCCCCAAGCTGCCGCCAGCAGGATGGTCACAAAGATGCCAAATTGAGCCGCAGCTCCAAAAAGCAACATGAAAGGACTCTTTAAGAGCGGAGTGAAATCAATCATCGCACCTATGGCAATGAAGATCAGAAGCGGAAAGAGCTCCGTTCTAATCCCCGCATCAAAGAGTATGGTTAGCGGGCCGCCCTCCCCTATCGCCGCAGACTTCGGGATATTTGCCAATATAGTTCCAAAACCCATGGGCAAGAGCAAGGCAGGCTCATATTTTTTGCGTATGGCGAGCCAGATCAAGACCATTCCAATGAGGAGCATGATCACGTTCTGCAACTTTATTGCCTGCAATGATGCTAACATTATATCCATTTTATCTCCAAGATTTCGCTTTACTCAATTTAAGCAGAAGCCCAATTCTTGTCAAGCAAGATCGGCTTTTGTGCTGAAACACCCCGACTCAGCACTCTATAAGATGTCTATTTTGAAGAAGAAATAATGTTTAGATTGCCACAAATAATTAGGCTCAGAATCATTGTTCTGAGCCTTTTTTATAATATAATTGTCTGACTTACAGGAGCTCTCAACATACCAGAGAAGCTTTGTTAAAGCCTATATCCCCTTCATCACCAGCGCTTCCCAAGGCTTACGCAGAGTATAGCCCATAATACGCCGCTTTTTGCCCAAGAGTCCATCCGGAACCCTATCTTCATAAGCATCCAAAACCATATAGTTTTCAAAGACCAAATCCAGTTCAGACGCCACTTCCTCACATATCTTGATCCCATTTTCCACCAACTCTTGATCGGTGAATTCCATGAGATTCGTATTGCAAACAAGCTCGTCAATCTTGAGTTTAGATGCCTTTTGCAACATATCAATCATAGCGATAATTTCGTCTTTATTCGTGGTAAAAGGCCGTGAAGTATTCACCACCAAGCGCATGGTATATCCCCGCTTTTCAATGTTTTCCACGAACCTACCCAAGGTGCGACATCCGGCAGGATCTCCCCCAACGTCCAAGATCACGGTCTTATCTTCATTTTGGATAGCGCCTTGAATTCTCGGCGAGATCATGGGCAGATCTGCATGCGAGAATTGTCCTTCCGGCGCGATGAGCTCAATGCCCTCGCCTTCAAATTCGTCGCGCACATCACGCGAGCGGAAATATGGATTTACCACGTCTAAATCTGCCAGGGAAACATCTTTGCCTTCCTCTCTCAAAGAGCGCGCAAGGTGTATGCTATATTCACTTTTACCGCTGCCATAAGCACCGATGATTACATATAATTTATTCATAATTTTACTCTCTTTTTCATCTGTTCATATAAACAAATATAGTCCATACAGTAGTCATCGGCAAGTTTTCTGATCTTTTCGTGATCGCGGACGCTATCCCCATCCCAAATGCCATAGGTATATATCCCCGCGGCTTTTGCAGCCATCACTCCGCTGAGAGTATCCTCCACCGCAAGCGACTCTGCAGCATCCGAGCCCAGCCCTTCCAGGCAATATAAGTATATATCAGGGTATGGTTTACCCTTGGTGATCTTACAGCCCGTGGAAGCAAAGTCAAAGAGCTCCCAGACCCCGTTTCTTTTGAGCACGATCTCTGCGAGTTCATAGGAATTACTCGTTGCCAGCCCGAGTTTCAGCGATGAGGCCTTGATCGCCTTGAGCAGATTTTCGGCTTCCGGCCGCAGTTCAATGGTGTTTCTATAATGATATCCCACCTGATCCGTCCATTCCTGCATGATTTGATAGACATTCTCTTTCAAGGAAAAGCGATCTTTAAAATACTGCGCAGTTTGGACAAAGCTATTGCCACCGGGGATATTATCGAAGAGGTCTTCCGGCACTTCTATTCCGCGCGAGGTGAGAAAATCTTCATCCACCTGCCGCCACAGTCCCATAGAATCGATCAAAGTGCCATCGAGGTCAAATATTATAGTATTTATAGTCATAAAAAAATGGAGCGGGAAACGGGGGTCGAACCCGCGACATCTACCTTGGCAAGGTAGCGCTCTACCACTGAGCTATTCCCGCGATTTAAAAAATGGTACCAGAGGCCGGACTTGAACCGGCACGGGTTATTCGCCCGAGGGATTTTAAGTCCCTTGTGTCTACCTGTTCCACCACTCCGGCATCCCAGTTAAAACATCCGGCACTGAGCCGGAAAAAGGTGGAGGCGACACCCGGATTTGAACCGGGGATGGAGATTTTGCAGACCTCTGCCTTACCGCTTGGCTATGTCGCCTCAAAAAATCTCTGGAGCGGGAAACGGGGGTCGAACCCGCGACATCTACCTTGGCAAGGTAGCGCTCTACCACTGAGCTATTCCCGCCCTAACTATCGTGAAATAACCAAAAGCCACGGAACGGGTTTTTTGTCAATAAAAAAATGTTTTCCACCCGCGCGAAAGAGGAAATAATGCTATTATTAAGCACCTTTTTTCCTGAGATATCTTGACCGGCTTCAAGCTGTTATCAGGTGCGAAACACTCTTTGAAATTCACCTGCATATTCGCCGATTTCCACTAAAATCACACAGCCTCCAAGCTGTTTACTTGACAAAAGCTCCCCCTTTGATATAGATGGCGCAGGAGAAAAATCATGGAAAAAACCTGCTACTTGGATAATGAAATCATCGCACTCGTGGATTGCAACAATTTCTACGCCTCATGTGAGCGCGTGTTCAATCCTCGTTTGCAGAATATCCCCGTAGCCGTTCTTTCCAACAACGATGGCTGCATTGTCTCGCGCAGCAATGAGATCAAGGCCTTAGGCGTCCCCATGGGCGCTCCCGGATTTAAATATGAAGCCATGATTCGCAAGGCAGGCGGAGTGCTGCTTTCCTCAAATTACTCCCTCTATGGCGATATGAGCGCGCGCGTGATGGAAGTCTTGCAAGAGTTTAGCCCCGAATTTGAACAATATTCCATAGACGAAGCCTTCATGAGACTCACCGGCATGCAGATACGCGACTGGGAAGCCTGGGCTAAAGACATGAGAAGAAAGGTGCTACGCTGGACAGGCATCCCCGTTTCGATCGGCATCTCAAACAGCAAAACCTTAGCAAAAGTCGCGAATCATCACTCCAAGCGCCATGCCGGTTTCCACAACGTTTTAGCCATACTAAGTGAAACTCGCCGCGAAGAAGCCCTGAAGCGCACCAAAGTAGGCGATATCTGGGGTATTGGCCGCCAGTATGAAAAGTTTTTAAAGCAACACGGTATAGAGAACGCCCTTGAATTCAGTCGCGCCGACCTGGGCTTCATCCGTAAATACATGACCATCGTAGGCGAAAAGACCGCGCTCGAACTCAGAGGCTTTTCCGTGATAGATCTCGAAGAACTCCCGCCACCCAAAAAGAGCATACTCACCTCAAAATCCTTTGGCAGCCTCATCTCCGACCTCAACCAGCTGGAAGAAGCAGTCTGCGAATATGCCACGCGCTGCACAGAAAAACTGCGCGAACAAAATAGCCTCGCCGGCTCGCTGATGGTGTTTTTAGGAACAAATCGCTACAGAAAAGGGCCGCAATACAATAACTCACTCACCGCAACTCTTTTTCCACCAACGGCATACACTCCTCAAATCATCAGACAATCCTTGGAGCTGCTAAGAGAAATCTGGCTGCCCGGCTTTGAATATAAGAAGGCCGGAGTAATGCTTTCCGGGATAATCGCTGAAGAGGATGCGCCTCTCAGCTTCTTAGAAAAGAGCTATTTAGACGACGAACGCAGCGACCTGATGAAGGCTATTGACAGCCTGAATAGAAGCATGGGGCGCGACACCGTGCGCTATGCCGGCAGCGGAATCAAGCGCGATTGGGAGATGAAACGAGAGCTGCTCAGCCCGCGCTATACCACAAATTGGAAAGACCTTCCCAAGGTGAAATAAATGAAATACACGATTAGAGCCAAAACCGAGCACAGGATCAAGATACAGCGCAGCGAGTTCATCGGCTTCCTCTTCCCCGTGCAAAGCATGGACGAAGTGCAAGAGATATTAAAAGAACATCAACAAACCTATGCCGACGCCACCCACAATTGTTATGCCTACATCCTGGGCTACAAGGGCGAAACCAGCTATTATTCAGATGCCGGCGAGCCTTCGGGAACAGCAGGCAAGCCCATCTTAAACGTGCTTTTACGCAATGAACTTTCCGGAGTGTTGGCAATCGTCACGCGCTATTATGGCGGCATCAAGCTCGGCGTAAAAGGGCTCATCGATGCCTACACCCAAAGCACCGCCGAGACCCTTGAAAAGGCAAGACTTTGCCAATATCAAGAGCTTTTCAGTTATGAAGTTCAGACCGAATACCCCCTCTTGGAAAGCTTGCGCCACAGGTTCCAGGGCTTAAAAATCAAAGAAACAGACGCAGAATATTCCGAGCAAGTAGTACTCAAACTTTCCGTTCCGGATTCAGCCCGCGAGGAATTAGAGGAAATTCTAAACTCCTATACGGCACAAAATAGACTAAGTTATTCTATGGAGAAATAATATTATGAGACGAATAATCATCTTATTTTTGCTCGTTTTTCTTACTTGTTCGCTTCTCGCACAAGTGAAAATCTTTAACAGCAAGAGCAAGAAAGAACTGAACTTAGAGAGCTTCGTGGATCAGCTCAGCACCTCCCAAGTAATCTTCTTTGGCGAGAAACATGGAGTGAGGCTCATCCACGAATTAGAGCACGCAATCCTGCCCGGACTTTGGGAGCATGACAACTCCCTCATCCTCTCTTTCGAGATGTGGGAAAGAGACCATCAAGAGGTGGTTAACGCCTTCCTGAATAATGATATATCCTTGGATGAACTCACCACGCAAAGCCGAGTGTGGGTGAACTTTGAGGACTATCTGCCCATGCTTTATTTTGCCAAAGAAAAGGGCTTGAAAGTAGTCGCAGCCAATGTTCCCAGGAATTATGCAGCGCAAGTAGCACGCGAAGGACTTGGCTTTTTGGATGAAATGGAACCGGAACAGCGCAAACTCATAGCCGAAACGCCCTATTTTGAGGATGATACCTATAGAGAACTCTTCAGCGAGGTGATGAATATTGGCAAGGGACATACCCCCGATAGCGACATGATGGAGAAGTATTACCAAGCGCAGATTGTCAAAGATGCCACCATGGCAGAGAGCATCGCACGTGCGCACAAAGAAAACCCTCAAAGCCTTATCATACATTACAATGGAGACTTCCATTCGCGCGGATATCTCGGCACGGTGACGGCATTTAAAAATCACCATCCCGAGCTAAATATCGCCGTGATCACCACCATTGTCATAGAAGAAGACGAGGAAGATCTCATTTCACGAATAGACAAGAACTTAGGCAGCCATTTCCTCATGGTAAATAGAAAAGATGTAAGGAGAGATTGATGATTCGCAAAACCGTTCACGCCGGAACTTTTTACCCCAGATTCGCACACCAGATCACCGAGATGATAGATTCTTGGCTGGCAAAAGCCGAAAATATCAATGACAAAGGAAGGAACTTAGGGCTGATCGTGCCGCATGCCGGATACGTTTATTCAGGCGAGTGCGCCGCGAAAGGCATGGCATCCGTCCGCCACGAAAACTGGGACAGCATCATCGTGATCCATCCCTCCCACCAAGGCAATCACTTCGATTTCTGCCTCTCACCTTTTGAGGAATATGAGACCCCTTTGGGCAATATCGAAAGAGACGATAAAACGTATCAAAACCTTATGCCCTATGCAGATCAGAATGTGCAAATCGATTACCACGCTTTGGAGCACTCCCTGGAAGTTCAACTCCCGCTCATCCGCTACTTTTTCCCGCAAGCGCAGATCTGCCCCGTGATGATGGGAAGGCAGAGCCCGACGGTCTCGCAAAAGCTTGCCGCCGCGCTATATGAAGCGGTTTACAAATCCGCACGCAAGATATTGGTGATGGTTTCCACAGACCTCTCGCATTATTACGATTCACCCACCGCCGTAAATATGGACATGCACCTGATTGATTACATCCTGAAGCTCGACGCCGAGGGCATGTGGAACGAGATGAAAAAAGGGAAACTGGAAGCCTGCGGGATAGGCTGCATCATGGCTCTACTCGAGCTCGCAAAGCATTATGACACCGCAAAAGGCAAACTTATTTGCTATACAAATTCAGGCGAAACCAGCGGCATGAAAGACCAAGTTGTGGGCTATGTTTCCGCACAAGTTCTGATCTAAATATAAGGAGAAAATTATGTTTGATGAAAAGCAAAAGCGAGAGCTGCTCGGCTATGCGCGCAATGTGATCAGAAAAAGGCTGGAAGGCGTTGGCTACATCACGCCTGAAGACCCCTTATACTCCGAGATGCGAGGCATATTTGTGACTCTTACAATACGTGGCAATCTCCGCGGATGCATAGGATATATCCGCCCATTTAAGAACATCTTAGACAGCATTCATGATATGGCGCTTGCCGCAGCTTTTGAAGACTCACGCTTTCCGCCCCTCGCTGCGCATGAACTCAGCGAGCTATCTATTGAGATCTCGATACTTAGCCCCATGGAAGAGATGAAGAATGCGGACGAGATAGTGATAGGAACTCATGGACTTTATTTGCAACATCCTTACGGTAGCGGGCTTTTGCTTCCGCAAGTGGCGCCGGATTGGGGCTGGGATAAAGAGGAGTTCTTAAGGCAAATTTGTCACAAGGCGGGCTTGCCTTCGGGAAGCTATTTGGATCCCTCTGCTATGCTTTTCAGCTTCACAGCCGATATATTTTCTGAAGAAGATTTCGCTGATTAGTTGATATTTTGCCACATTTTCTGCATTTTTTCCAAGTCTTCCCTATTGGGTTCCGGTCATGATGTGGTCATGATATGGTCATCGCCATGAGCATATCATAAGCGGAAGCTAAGCTGTATCCTATGGGGAAGCAATGGTTTAGGCTCATCTATGTGAGAACTCATGAGGCTTTGGCTAAAAAACAGCTAATTTTGTGGAAATAAATCACTACAATTTAACAAGCTTGATTTCGCACATTGTATCTCGCAGAAATCATATTGCTTGACAAAATTGAAGGGAATATCACTTAATGTGTGCATGGCATAACATATGTATCCGTTTAGTTTTATGACTATTTTTCGCAAAACTAAAATAGCGTATAATTATGGTGGTTTAAAACTGAGTTAATAATTTTCTGTATCAATGATAAATTGTGGACTCGCTACTTAAAAGAGGTACTATCAGATGAATAGAAGAAGCAACGATAATGGAAGAGCTTTTGAATATGAAGTAATCAAAGCCTTCGAAAGAGAAATCAGTAAACACAGATCGGTTAAACTTAACACAGATGCCGGATATGATGCTGCCAAGCAAGCGCATGCTTCCATGAGCAATGAAATGTTGCAAAACTTTAGAAGTGCTGCAATTGCCGCAGTTAAGGTTGTGATCGATTATGAGCCATTAATAATAGAAAAATGTTCCGATTGCATAGATTTAAGCATCCAAACTGATAGTGCCGGTAAAAGTGGTGATGTGCGAGATATTATAATCGCCAGACCCAATATTAAATGGGAAATCGGATTAAGTGTAAAACACAATCATGATGCTGTAAAACACAGCCGTCTTTCAAAAAACATTGACTTTGGTGAAAGATGGTTTAACCAGCCTTGCTCAAAAGAATATTGGCAAGATATTAACCCGATATTTGATTATCTTGAAAGAGAAAAAGCTAAAAAGACACTTTGGCGAGACATTCCCAACAAGCAGCAAGCTATATACTTACCTCTCTTAAACGCATTTATAGAGGAAATTAAAAGAAGCGAAAAGACAAATAAAAATATAGCGAGAAATATGGTCGAATATCTTGTTGGGATGCACGATTTCTATAAAATAATCGGCAAGAAACAAAAAAGAGTTACTGAAATCTCGACATTCAATCTAAGAGGCGAACTCAATCAAGCTGTAAAAGGTGAAAAATTACTAAAAGTTATAAACATCAGTAAACTGCCAACCCGTATATTATACATAGGAATGAAACAAAAATCATTCACTACCGTAGAGATGTGCTTAGATAATGGCTGGGCTTTTACTTTCAGAATACATAATGCCAGTTCAAAAGTAGAACCAAGCTTAAAGTTTGACATAAGATTAGTTGGTCTGCCTGCCACGATATTAAACATTATGGTAAAATGGAACGACTAACACATCAAATAACACCATGAATACTTGACATATATATGCACTTTTTTAGTATTGTCGCAAAGTTAAAAGCATTATTGCAGACAGTAGCTTGACATATAGTTATAGCATAGGAGGTTGACTTGAAAATAGTATCGCTTTTCACAGGTGCTGGCGGACTTGATCTTGGATTTGAACAGGCAGGGTTTAAGACAATTTGGGCAAATGAGTTTGATCAATCCATTTGGGACACGTTCCAGTTTAATTTTCCAGATACAACCTTAGTAACTAATAGCATAGTAAACGTTGATTCTGCAAGCATTCCAGATGCTGATGGAATCATCGGTGGACCTCCTTGCCAAAGCTGGAGCGAGGCTGGTGCTGGACGTGGTATCAATGATGAAAGAGGTAAGCTATTCTATGAATATGTAAGAGTGTTGAAAGATAAAAAGCCAAAATTCTTCCTTGCTGAAAATGTTTCAGGCATCTTGCTGCCGAGGCACAAAACGGCTTTTAATGCGATAATACATAGCTTTAATTCCATAGGCTATAATGTTTGGTGGTCGCTACTAAATGCGAGCAACTATAGTGTGCCACAGGATAGAAAACGAGTCATTATTATCGGATTTCGGAAGGACTTGAATATCAATTATCTTTACCCCTCGCCCAGTTTGAGAATAAAACCATTGAGAGAATCAATAGGTGATATGCCTGAACCCCTGCCTGCACTCGAATCTAATAAGGCTAATAATCCCGCATCCTTAGCTATTCCTAATCACGAATATATGACTGGAGGCTTTTCTTCGATCTACATGTCTCGCAATAGAGTAAGAGCTTGGGATGAAGTATCTTTCACGATACAAGCCGGTGGTCGACACGCCCCCATTCATCCAAGTGCACCAAAAATGAAATTTATAGAACAAAATGTCAGGATTTTCAAACCCGGTCATGAGCATAAATACAGAAGGCTTTCTGTGCGAGAATGTGCAAGAATTCAAACTTTCCCAGACAATTTTATATTTATGTATAATAAGATTGCTGATGGGTATAAAATGGTTGGTAATGCTGTACCGGTTGAGTTAGCCAGAGTGCTTGCCTGTTCGATCAAACATGCCTTGCAAAAACGTACCAACGTACAAGATTCAGAAATGATACTAAGTGAGCCCATGCAATCCGTATCAATGCGACAGGCTTAAATCAACATTAACAAACATTGAGATAGAATCCCAGATTTTGTGGTCGCATTTTTTATACTATGTTTGGAACTAAGCATAACCTTCTACCACATTGTCTTATTGTTCACAAACAATAAGAACTTCTCAAGCCGATTATCTTAATTGTTGCTGTTTTTATTTAGCTAAATTGCAAATGATGAGTTGACAAAAAGCCGCGAGCTCTGAGCCTTGCCGAAATCATGTAATTTAATATGTATAATTTAGTTGTATATAAGAATATCCGGAGGATATCATGATCTTAGAAATATGTGTGGAAAGCTTTGAGTCTGCGAAGCTTACGCATGAGGCCGGTGCAGATAGGATAGAGCTTTGCAGCGCGCTGGATCTCGGTGGGCTCAGTCCTTCTGCCGGACTATTAAGACAGGTCAAAAGTCAGCTTCCCATCGCCATCCATGTGCTCATTCGCTCTCGTAGCGGGGATTTCTGTTATGACGATTACGAATTTGACACCATGCTGGATGAGATACGCTTTGCCAAAGAGATGGGCGCAGAAGGCGTTGTATTGGGAATACTTACGCCACAAGGCGAGGTGGATATAGAGCGCGTAAAAAGGCTGGTGGAAGAAGCCTCGCCCATGAGCGTCACCTTCCATCGCGCCTTCGATTATGTGAAGGATATGAATGCCGCGTTGGAAGATATTATTGAGTGTGGCATAGCGCGAATCCTTACCTCCGGTGGCAAGCAAAAGGCTATACAAGGGCTGCCTAAGATAGTGGAATTAAATGCCTTAGCTGATGGCAGAATAATCATCATGCCCGGCTCCGGCATAAACAGGCACAATGCGAAAATCATTGCTTCCACCGCAGGCGTGCAAGAGCTTCACTTCTCGGCCTCGAAAAAGATCCCCGGCATGATGAAGCATAAAAACCTTGCGCTAAGCCTCTCGGAAAGCGGCGAGGGCGACTATCTTGTACGCAAAACCGACATTGAAGAAATCAAGAAAATAAGAGAACTATTTACATGAAAACAGTAGCGATAGGCGGATTCTTTCACGAATCGAACACATTTAATCCCATTATCACGGGTATAGAAGATTTTAATATCTTTGAAGGCCATGAATATGAAGACAAAAAGGATAGCTATCTCCTTGCTAAAGGCATGGTTGATTTCTTTGAGGAGCGTAAGGATTATTACAAAATCTTGCCGCTGATCTTTGCGCGAGCGGTTCCCAATGGCGAGATAGACCGCGATCTTTATCAGAGCCTTAAAGTTAGATTCTTTGAGTTGCTCAGTCAAGACGAAACGCCGGATATCTTTGTCCTGCCGCTACATGGCTCCATGCGCATTGAGGGAATTGGCTCGGCTGAAAGCGATCTGCTGAAGGACATCAAAGCGCGCTATCCGAACGTGCCGATTGTTCTTGGATTGGATATGCACGCCACGATCACTCAGAGCATGCTTTCGCACACGGCGGGCATGGTGGGCTTTAAAACCGCGCCGCATATTGATGCTTGGGAAACCGGCTATCAGGCGGCGAACATGGCGGATCAAATGCTGCGCAAAGGCGCAAAACTCACCGTTGGCTATGAAAAGCTCCCCTACCTCATCGCCGGCGAAAAAAGCGAGACGGACTTCTCCCCCATGCGCGATATCATCGCAATGCTCAAAGAGATGGAAGAGGGTGATGATGTGCTCGCGGCCTCGCTGCTACTGGGATTTCCTTGGGCTGATACCGCTGAAAACGGCGTCACAGCTTTAGTGGTGACAAATAACAATCAGGCCAAAGCAGACGACTATGCTCATCAGATCGCGCGAGAATTTGAAGCCCGCAAAGATGAGTTCGGCTTTTCCTCGCCTGCTTATGAAGCAGAAAAGGCCCTGGAACTTGCGCTTAACGAAACTGTAAAGCCCGTATTTGTATCGGATTCCGGGGATAACCCCACCGCGGGCTCTACCGGAGATAATACCACCATTATCACTCTGCTTTCCACCGATCTGATAGACAATTGCAAAGGTAAAAAGATATTAGTTGCAGGTATTTATGATCCTATTGCGCTGGAGAAACTAAAAGAAAATATGCACCAAGAAATCGAGCTTTCCATAGGCGGGGTCTATGATACAGAGTATTCTGAACCCTGCACTCTGAAAGGCAAAGCAGTGCGTCATGTGGAAAACTTCGGGATTTTCGCCTCAGAACTAATGCTTTTTGAAACCGAAAACTTTGATCTCATCATCACCTCTAAACATATAGGCTTTACGGGAGTTGAGATGTTTAAAGCCCTTGAAATTGATTATATGAATACGGACGTAATTGTGGTGAAACTGGGCTATCTCACGCCGGATTTCAAAGAGATCGCCGCAAGGGGCTATCTCGCGCTCAGCCGCGGTTGCACGGATGAGGTTCTCAGCCGGCTAAACTACACTCATACATACAATTTGATATAAAATAGACAATAAAAAACGCCGGAACCCAATATGATAGGAGCTTAAAGGATTCCGGCTTTTTGTGGTTGGATTGTCAAATCATTTCAATGGCGTTCTTAGGGCACTTCTCTACGCATCTTGCGCAGCCTATACACTTTGCCTTGTCCACCACATGAACTTCTTTGAGCTCGCCCTGTATGGCGTCTGTGGGGCAAACCTTGGTGCAAAGCGTGCAACCTATGCAAGCCTCGGGGTTTATATCGGCCTTCTTGCGCATGCCGGCGAGAAGGTCTTGAATGGTCTTAGAAGGGCACACCGTGGCACAAAGTCCACAGTTCGTGCAAAGGCTATAATCTATGCGTGCAATATTGTTTTCAATGGTGATGCACTGCTCAGGACATTCTTTGGCGCAGAGTCCGCAAGCTATGCAAGGCTTTGCACTTCCACACACTTTGCGTGCATCGGCGCCTCTATCATTTGAAGAACATTTGATATATACGTTGCGGTTGATCGGGATGAGGTGGATGAGATTGCGCGGACAGGCTTCGACGCACATTCCGCAGGCGGTGCATTTGTCATAATCAATCACTCTCATGCCATTGGGATCCAAAGAGATAGCGTCGAAGGGACAAGCCTTGAGACAGTCGTTCAGCCCCATGCAGCCCCATGCGCAGGAGTTTGGTCCGCCGGCGATATTCACAGCCGCTTTGCAGGAATCCACTCCTTCGTAAGAATATTTCCATTTGGTATTGTTCTTGCCGCCGCTTGAGCAATGGATCACAGCCACTCTTTGCTCCATGGCCTTGGCTTCCATGCCCATGATCTTGGCGATGATGGCAACCGTCGCCGCTCCGCCGGGAGCACATTTATTGATTGCCTCGCCTTCTTTTACGATGCGATCGGCATATCCGGCACATCCGGCGAGACCGCAGGCGCCACAGTTTGCACCGGGTAAAATCTCGATGATCTCGGCAACTCGTGGGTCGATCTTTACTTCAAAAACCTTTGAAGCCACGGCGAGGATGAGCCCGAAGATCAGCCCCAAAGAGCCGATTACAATCACGGGGATTCCTATCGTGGCGAAAAGTGAGGCAGTTTGCAGAATAGTAAATAGCATCTTTTCTCCTTTAGATCTTGAAGCCGATGAAGCCGTAAAAAGCCAGAGCCATTATGCCGGCGAGTATGAGCGCGATCGGCATTCCCTGCATGCTTTTGGGGATTTCAGCTTTTTCTATGCGCATGCGAATTCCGGCCATTGCAAGCAGCACAACCGTGAAGCCAACTCCGCTAAAAAAGCCGTTTAGGGTGCTATCAAGGAAGTTGTAGGGCGTGATGCCATCGCTGCGAAACATGGATGTGTTCAGGATTGCAACGCCCAAGACAGCACAGTTTGTGGTGATCAACGGAAGATATACGCCCAGCGCGCTATACAGGGCGGGCGCGTACTTCTGGATCACCATTTCCACAAATTGCACGAGGGCGGCAATGGTGAGGATGAAAGCGATTGTCTGCAGATATTCCATATTGTAAGGCATTAGCAGGTATCGGTTTATAAGGAAAGTGAAAGAGCTGGCAAGGGTCATCACAAAGATCACCGCCAAGCCCATGCCCAGCGCAGAATCCAGCTTTTTGGATACGCCCAGATAAGGACAAAGGCCAAGGAAGCGAGAAAGAACGAAGTTTTGGATAAAGATGGCTGTCATCGCCATCACGAAGATTTCACCTAAGTAACCCATTTATTTCCTCTCCTTGATCATGTTCATGACGGCCATCAAAAAGCCGAGGGTGATAAATGCGCCGGGAGCGAGGATGGCGATCAGCATGGGATCGTAGCCCGCGGGCGTCACTCTGATATTTAGCCATGTTCCTGCGCCCAAAATCTCGCGAATCGTACCCACGATGGTCAGCGAAAGCGTGAAGCCCAAGCCCATCCCGATAGCGTCGGCAATGCTCATCAGCACCGTGTTTTTGCCGGCAAAGGCCTCTGCCCTGCCCAGGATGATGCAGTTCACCACGATCAGCGGAATGAAAAGCCCTAAGCTCTTGTGCAAGCCGGGCAAATAGGCCTCCATTATCATATCTACGATGGAGACAAATGCTGCTATCACAACGATATAGACTGGGATGCGTATGCTTGCGGGCGTGATGTCTTTGATCAGTGAAATCATGATGTTTGAGCAGATCAGCACGAAGGTGGCTGCGAGTCCCATGCCCAAAGCGTTTACCACGGAGGTGGTGACCGCCAGCGTGGGACACATGCCCAAAACTATGACGAATATGGGATTTTCTTTGATGATCCCTTTGGTTAATTCCTTTAAAAAGCTCATTGTTCGCCTCCTGTTTCAAGCGCCGATTTCAGGCTGTTTGCGCGCTCTCGGATGGAGTTTGCAATGGTGCGCGAGGTGATGGTTGCACCCGCGAGCGAAGTGATCTCTCCATCGTCTTGATTCACTTTGAGATTCAGCGCCTGCTTTTCTGCAAACTGAGCGGTGAAGCTCTCGTTCTCGCAATTTGCGCCCAGGCCGGGAGTCTCGCCTTGATCCAAAATTTCTATGCCGATGATGTTGAAATCTGCGTCGATTCCCACCATGGTCAAGATCTTGCTGGAATAGCCGTTCTCAGATGCGATAAACACGAAACCGAGGGGCTCGCTATCTTCATCAAGCGCGATAAAATAGCTCTCTCCGTCAACGGTTTCATGCTCTTCAAAAACTGCGCCGGGGATGAGCTTCTCACGAGCATCTATCTCGTCTTGCGCCTTCTTTGCGGCGATGATGGGAGTGGTTAGGCTATTCACAAAGGCAAGTATGCCGCTGGCTACTACGCTGAAAATAAATAAGATGAGTCCAAGCTTGAGATAGTATTTCATTTCTTCACCTTCCCAAAAGCTTTTGGCATGGTAATCATGTCGATAAGCGGCGTGAATACGTTCATGAGTAAGATGCTATAGCTCACGCCTTCGGGATAGCCGCCTACCAAGCGGATGATGATGGTCAAAACTCCGCAGCCGATGCCGAATATTATCCTTCCGTTCTTCGTCACCGGGGTGGTTGTATAGTCTGTCGCCATGAAGAATGCGCCGAGTAAGAGTCCGCCGGAAAAGATGTGGAAGAAGGGCAACATCAAGGAAGGCTCGCTGCCGGGAATGCTTCCAAAAGCGAAGCTGAGCACGAAGACCGTGCCCAAATAAAATAGCGGTATGCGCCACTCTATGATGTTCTTATATAAGAGGTAAGCTGCGCCAAGAAGGAGGGCAAAAGCGGAGACTTCGCCTATGCAGCCGCCGATGTTTCCCCAAAAGAGGTTCTTCAGTGTCTCCATCTCGGTAAGGCCGGAGAAGATGCGTCCGGCGAGGTCTATGCCTGCCTCGGCGTTGATCTCGCTCACGAAAGTGGTATCGCGCAGGGTTTGGGCTACTTTCAGGGGAGTTGCCGAAGTGATGAGATCATAGGCTTTTTGGGATGTTCCCTCAAAGTTTGTAGCAATCGTGTTGAAATTGTTTATCCCGCTCATGGTGTAACCTTTCACTGCTACCCAGCCGGCGGTCATGCGGGTCGGCCAGCTTGCCAAGAGGAAGGCACGGCCTACCAATGCGGGGTTTACGGGATTGTTGCCAAGGCCGCCAAAGACCTGCTTCCCAATGGTGATCGCGACTATGGCGCCGATGATGGGAAGCCAAAGCGGCGCGCCCACGTGTATATTGAAGGCGAGAAGCAGTCCCGTGAGAAAAGCCGAGCCATCGTGCACCGTGATAGGAACTTTGCGTAGTTTTTGGATCAGCGCTTCTACCAATACGGCGGTGATCGCTCCCGTCAAAGAGAGTATGAGTGCCCTTATTCCCCAGAAATATACGGAGAAGATAAGTGCGGGCGTAAGCGCCAAAACTACGTTCCACATTACGTTCTTAACTGTAGAGCCCTCATGAATATGCGGGGCAGATGAAACTATAAGTTTATTTTGATTTTCCATAATACTAATTCCTCAGTTCTGCTGCATAGCGGATCTTGCCGGTGTCTATCCATTGCACGAGGCGGATGTGGGCGGGGCATACGAAAGCGCAGCTGCCGCACTTGATGCAATCTCCCAGTCCGGCGCGGATTGCCATCTTCGCATCGTCATATTTAACGGCGTTTACTATGCCGAGTGGCATGAGATTCATGGGGCAAGCATCCACGCAACGCGCGCATCTGATGCAGGTGTGTTCCTCTATGCTATGGGCTTCCTGTGGGCTTAGAAGAACCAGTCCGCTGCTGCCTTTGCCCATGGATGCTTCCAGGGAGGGCATCGCGAAGCCCATCATGGGGCCGCCGGAGATGGCCTTGCCCAGTTCGCCTTTTAGTCCGTCGCAAAAGTCAACGAGATCGGCGAAGGATGTGCCTATGGGTGCTCTTAGGTTTTTGGGGCTCTTGACCATGGAGCCGGTGACGCTGATCACTCTGTCTATCAAAGGTTTCTGGTATCTCACGGCCTCATAGATGGCATAAGCTGTGCCTACGTTTTGCACTACAACGCCTACTTCCATGGGCAAGCCGCCTGCGGGAACTTTGCGTCTCGTTGCGGCGTAGATAAGCTGCTTTTCGGCGCCTTGGGGGTATTGCAGGCGAAAAGCTATAACGCTGAGGTCTTTCTCTTTGGTGCAATGCTTTTGCATTACGTCAATTGCATCGGGCTTGTTCTCTTCAATGCCCACTATGCCTTTGCTGGCTCCCACCGTCCTCATTATCACTTTCAGGCCGGCTATTATCTCTTCACCCTTTTCCAGCATAAGCCTGTGGTCTGAGGTGAGATAAGGCTCGCATTCTACACCGTTTAGAATCACGGTATCGATGGGCTTTTCTTTGGGAGGTGAAAGCTTTACATGGGTGGGAAATCCGGCGCCGCCCATGCCGCAGATACCGGCTTTGGCGATGCGCTCTCTGAGAATTACGGGATCAAAGGTGAGATAGTCTTCATCATCGGTGAGCTGTATGGCCTCATTCTTGCCGTCTGAGGTGATCTCTATGGCTTCGCTCATGATGCCTGTGGGATGCAAAAACTTGCCTATCTTGCTTATTTTGCCGCTGATTGAAGCATGCTGATTCAGCGATACAAAGCCGGCAGCTCCGGCAATGAGATCGCCTTTCTTTACTTCATCCCCTACCTTTACAAAAGGAGTGGAAGGGGCTCCGATGTGTTGTGAAAGATGTATGACCACTTTTTCTGCCAAGGGTAGCTCTGTTATTGGCTCAGAGCTCGAAAAATGCTTTTGGTCTGGAGGGTGTGATCCTCCGGGAAAGGTCTTTAACCGCATTGACTCTCCTATGGGCTTTCAAAGTAATGTGTGAAGCACTTAAAATATATTTCTGCCAAGTTTATTAGACTGTCTGCTTTGGCAAGTTTTTTCTTGTAGTGTAGTGATGTCTGAATGCGCTTAGCTATTATCATGGCGTTAGTTAGCTTGCCATTATTTCATCTTTTGAGTAAAACAGCATCACACATAAAAAGGGATTAGGAATACAAAAGAGCTTTTATCAAAAGCGGGATGAGGATCTCGTGTTGCCCAATGAAATAATAGCCTTTGCCACCGGTGAGAACGGGTCTTTGCACCACATTTACTCTTGCGCGATAGTGTTGGTTCATATCAAAGACGGCGGTGGTGAAGTCTTTTACCTCGCCATAGATGTTGCGGGCTACGGTGAGCGCTTTGAGGAACACCTCCGGTAAGACCACAGCAGAGCCGAAATTGAGATATGCGCCGCCATCATTCATCTTACTTACCTGGTGGCAAAGAATGCGGAAATCGCGGTGAGAACACTCCCCTATCGCTGCGCCGTCTGCATGAGGGCTTTGGTGTATGATATCCGTTCCGATGGCCACATGAACTGTGACGGGGATGTCGTATTTATAAGCCATTGCAAGCAGGGAAAGCTCTTTATTAGGTGCAAGACTGAGTATTTCTCTGCCTACTGCTTCGCCGAGGCCTAAGCCTTCGTTTCTACCCTTTTTGATGAAGCTGTTTAGCATCTCTGAGGTCTCTTCAGCCATGCCGAAAGAGCCATCTGCTAAGGCACTGCCTACATCCTCTGAGGTTTGTCCGAAAAAGGCGATCTCAAAATCGTGTATGATAACGGAGCCGTTTACTGCGATGGCAGAGACATAGCCGGCCTCCATCATCTCTATAAAAAGAGGGGCTAAGCCGCATTTGATCACGTGTCCACCCATGCCGAGTATGATGCCCTTCTCTTTGGCTTTTGCTTCTCTTATGCGCGGGATGAGCTCTCTTAGGTCTTTCGCACTGAGTATTTCGGGTAGGCAATCCAGGAATGAGGCGGTATCCACCTCTCCTTTCTGGGCAAAAAGGGATTTATCCACGATGCTGGGGCGATCTTGAATGGAGTATGTGCTAACTTTTCTTAGGTCTGTTTCTGTGTATTTGCTCACGGTAACGCTCTTCTTCGCTAAATATGCAGCCGCAATATTGTTGTCTATACATGCCTTCTTCTTTGGAGAGGCGTATCCCCTCTTGCCAGAGTGGGCGCCAGTCTTCATAGAAAAAGTCTATTTCATACAGGCGAGACATCTCTTGGGCTATCGCTATGATGCGCTCGTGCTTTTGATAGCGGCTATACAAAAGCGTGGTGGTGAAGGCATCAAATCCGCGTTCTTTGGCGAGCTTTGCGCTTGCTTCAAGGCGACTACGATAGCAATATTCACATCTTGCCTCAATGTCGTCCATGGTGTGGCTGAGGAACTCTTGCAGACCATAGTCGTCCCTTTCTATGAGTTCAAAGCCTTCATCAGAGGCAAAGTCGCGCAGGGTATCACGTCTCTTTTGATACTCTAACAGGGGGTGGATATTTGGGTTATACCAAAAGGCAGAGACGGCGTGCCCTGCTTCTATCAACCGCTTGTATGGGGCGATGAGGCAGGGCGCGCAACAGGTTTGAACGAGGATCTTTGCCAAGTCTATCGAACTCTTTTAGTGTAAGTCTTTAGAATTCTTTGAGCAGGTTCGATGCTACGATTCCGCGCTGGATTTGGTTCGTTCCTTCATATATCTGAAGAATCTTGGCGTCGCGCATCATCTTCTCTACGGGATACTCTTTCATATAGCCATATCCGCCGAGGATCTGAACTGCATCGACCGTCACTTTCATGGCGACGTCCGAGGCGAAGTATTTGCACATCGCGCTCTCTTTGGCATAGCGTCTGGCGCCGGAGTCAATCATGCGTGCTGTCTGAAATACCAGCGCACGGGCGGCCTCTATCTGGGTTGCCATATCGGCGAGCATGAATTGCACAGCTTGGAAACTAGAGATGGGCTGGCCAAACTGGCGTCTTTCCTTGGAATAGCGAGCTGCGGCTTCAAAAGCTCCGCGGGCAACGCCTATGGCTTGAGCGCCAACCATGGGGCGAGATTTGTCAAAGACCTTCATTGCAGTAATGAAGCCGGTGCCTTCGCGTCCCACGAGGTTCTCTTTCGGGATGCGGCAGTCTTCAAAGATGAGTTCACGAGTGGAGCTTGCGCGTATTCCCATCTTGTCTTCCTTTTTGCCGAAGCTGAAACCGGGGGTGTCTTTCTCTACTATAAAGCAGGATGCTCCGCGTGCGCCGCGTGAACGATCGGTCATGGCAAATACGGTGTAGATGCCTGCTTCGCCACCGTTTGTGATCCACTGTTTGGTGCCGTTTAAGATGTAATGATCTCCGTCTTTGCGGGCTGTGGTCTCTATTGCGCTGGCATCGCTTCCGGCATTGGCTTCGGTGAGTGCAAAGGCTGCAAGTTGTTCACCGGCTGCAATCTGCGGAAGGTATTTCTGTTTCTGCTCTTCGCTGCCGGCAAGAAGGATGGGATACATGCCCAAGCCGGTGGCTCCAAAAGCAAGAGAGATGCCTGCATCAACCGTGCAAAGCTCTTCGGTGACCACTGCGAGATCCATCACCATGCCGCTGATGCCGTCATATTCTTCCGGCACGAGTATGGCAAAGAGGTCGCTCTGACGCATGACTTCCACTATGTCCCAAGGGAAAGTGCCGTCCTTGTCGTATTGCTCTGACACAGGTTTCATCCTTTCCTGGGCTATCCTGCGGGCTATTTCCTGCATCTCAAGCTGGTCTTCAGTCAAAAAGTAATCCATGTTTATCTCCTATAATTTACATTCTAAATATTGGTGCAGCCTGACTTGATTGTGGTATTATGTCAAGCGATAAATAAAACGAATGATGCTCACTATTTAGTGTAAAAGATCTATACTTCATGCTTTTATCTACTATTTATGAGGGACGTTATCCCTGTTGTTCAGTCTGTTCTTTCTTGCTCTTTGAGATCACATCTCGGAGCACCCAGGAGGCCGCCATCATGCCCATTATCGAGGGCATATAACTGATGGAGCCGATGGTCTGGCGCTTGCGTCCTCGCTCAAGAGTAAGCTCGTTGTCGCTTTCTACTTCACCCAAGGTCTTCATGGGCAGTTCGCTGGAGTATATGCAGGGGAAGTCCAGCTTTATCCCGCGACGGCGGAGGAACTTACGCACCCTTCTCGCAAGAGGGCAGTTATAGCTTTTGCTGATCTTATCCAGATGTATCTTGGTGGAGTCCAGCCTGTTTCCTGCGCCCATGATGGAGATGAAGCGGCGTCTGTTGCGCGCGAGATCCTCCAAAAGCCCGATCTTGGGGCCGAGGCTATCTATGGCATCTATCACATAATCGGCAGGAAAGCAAAGCTCTTTGCGGTTGTTCTCGTCGAGGAATACGCGGTGACACTCTACCCTTGCCTCTTTGTTGATAGAGGCGATACGCTCTTCCATGAGAGTGGTTTTGTGCTTGCCTATGGTGTCAAGGGTAGCCAAAAGCTGTCTATTGAGATTGCTGGCGCCGACTGTATCGAAATCTATGAGGATAAAGTGTCCGATGCCCGCGCGAGCAAGCGCTTCTGCGGCATAGGAGCCCACTCCGCCCAAGCCTGCGATGCAGACCGTGGTTTCTTTGAGCATGTCCAAAGCCTGCGCTCCTATGAGTAGCTCTGTGCGGCTAAAGTCTGTCATAGTCTCTCTCCTGTCAGCTTCTCGTAGTTCTCTGCCTGCACGCTGATGAGCTCATTGATCGGGATGCCGCTGATATGCGAACACTGTTCAACTAAGTCAAGTAGTCTGAGCAAGGGATTCTTTTCACCCTCAACTACATACTCCGCAGTGATATCCGTCTCGAAAAGATAGCGCCCGCTGTTTAGCATAAGCTTTAAGAGATCCCTCTTATCTTCCCTGATAATACGCCGGCTGATAGTGAAAAACATATCGAACTTAAGAAAGTTTTGCATGGGATTTACATGCCCCGCATAGCCGTGCGTGAGATATCTAAGCGGATATTCGCGCAGAATGTTATAAGCTTCTTGCTGATGTCCCACGATGTGCAGAACCACGGGCAGGGAGTATTCCACTGCCAGCTTGAGCTGCTCTATGAAGAGCTCTCTCATCTCGGCGTGATCCTTATTTGCTCTATCCAGCCCTATCTCCCCGATCGCCCATATCTTTCGCTGATCAGCAAGAGAGGTAATATCTTCAAGCTCCAGATCGCACTCATGCCAAAAGGGATGTATCCCGGCGCTATAGCGCAAGTTAAAATCAGGAAGCCGGACAAGCCTCTCATAGACTGCAAGCTCTTCTTTAGTAAGTGCATTTGAGAGCCAAGCCTTGATTCCCGCATCATTTGCAGCAGCCAAGAGCGGCTCTATATCCACCTTCTTAGAAAGATTTGCCAAGTGTGCATGAGCATCGCAAAGCATCATGGTATCAACTCCGGTAAAAGCTCGGTAATGAGGCTTGCAGAACGCTCCCCCGCCTTGCCATCAAGCGCATCAAAGAAGATCTTATTTGCCTCGGCACGTTTATGTGCGTATTCACCCGGATTCGCCAAAGAACGCTGAATTGCCGGCACAAGCTGATCAAAAGTATCTATCTGTACGCTGATATCGGCAATGAGGGCAAGAATCTCGGGCACACTTCGCGGCGCAGGCGGGATCTTCCAAGAGATGATAGGCTTATCCATCGCAGAACATTCCGCCGTGATGGAGGAAGTATCCACTATGCAGACATCAGCTTTTTGGATATATGGCAGAGGTGTCCCCTGGATGAAAGTAATGCCGGGAGTATCTTTCAGCTTCTTTATATACTCAGGCGAAGTCCATGGATGCACGCTCACGTAGATCTCGTAATCGGCGGTGAGTTCGGCGAGTCTATCAACCCAAAACTCAATTCCGCTCATGCCACTTTTATCGTAAGTAGCTGTAAAAAGGATTCTTGGCTTTGCCCCGGGCTCTCGCACCTCCGGTTCTTGATTCAGATAAGGATCGAGTTTGGGGAAGCCACCCACTTTGCCGCACTTCACCCCCGCTTTCTTTGCAATGGCAAGGTCATCTTCAGAACCATAGAGATAAAGCGCAAAATGAGAGTAATACTTTGCGGAGCCGATGCGCTTAAAGTAGTGCACACCATGCTTTAGTCCTATCTTCATCACCTTTGAGGAAGGGAACTTATGAGCAGAAACTCTACACATGATCGCCGCCTTGGGAAAGACGGGTAAGCGCCTGACCTTAATCCCTTGGTTTTTCAGCTCTTTATAAACGGCTTTCTTATCGGTGACAATCTCAATGGGCTTGAGGTGCTTCTGAACGGGCAGCCAATTCTCCATATCCACCAAAGTATGACAATAAAAGACCGTCTCCTCGCGCTTTTTGAAGACGTTAAGCAGCCGCCACATCGTGGAATAGAAAGGCTTGAGAAGATAGTGTGATAAAACCATTTATACCTCTAATTCACCCTCTTATCCATCAATTCCCAGCTTTTTTGTTTGCTTTTCAAACTTCCGTTTCCGCATTAGGTTCTTAGGCTTTCTTTTATGAGGAAACTCACCCGGATCGATAGCGTCCAATGCCTCAAGAGTGCGCCGCGCGATACTTCCATCCAGATAGGGGTTGATCTCCCCCATGACCTCCGAAATCACGTCCAACTGCCTTTGAGGCTCTTTTAGGAGCAAATCTAAAGCCTCTCTCAGCCCAGCTTCATCTTCCACATCGATGGCTCGATTGATGCCCTTTATCCCGCGAAAAGTGATAACTGGTTTGTTTAGCGCATAAAACTCATATACCACCGAAGAGGTATCCGAAATCATGACATCAGCCAAGTGCAAATAGGGCGTGATATCCGCATCTGTGACATACAGCGCCCGCGTAGGATCCATCTCTTTGAAAGGCTGTATAAGCTCTTTAGGCATAATGGGATGGAACTTGAAAAGCCAATACTCATCATCCTTCATGATCTTAGGAATAATCTGCGAGAGCTTCGACGCGCTTTGCATGCTGCGGCTGAAAGTGGGCGCATAGAGAACGATATTCTTATCGGACGGGATATTCAACCTTTGCCTGAGCCCCTCAATCTCACCTTCTAAGATGCCATCAATCTTGATCCAACCGGTTTCAAAGACCTTAAAATACTTCTTTCTTCTCTGCATCTTCAAAAAGCGACGCGTAACATAAGGCCCTGACGTGAAATAAACATCAAAGAAGCCCCGTATAACAAAGTGAGACTTTTTCTCCACGCCCAAACCGTGGAAAAGCTGAACCTTCACACCCGGCAATCTATGATGAACACGATTCTCCGGCGTGAGCACGAAATCAGGCGCATAGTCTATCACCTGATCCAGCCTGAGAAAGCACTTGGGAGGACGCAGTTCTTCTTCCACAAACGACTTCATTTCAGGAGAGCAAAGCACCGCCCAATCCCGCCCCTCTCTGCTAAGCAAGCGAGTAAGCGGACGTATCACCGCAGGAGTATATTGCTTTGTAATGTAAAAGAGATAGCGCATGGCTCAGATTCCGTTTTTGATATCTTCCTTGATTTCGGTAGAAGAGATTCCATCAGTGCGCGGAAGATAGACCACGCGACAATGCTCTTCCAAGAAGTCGAACTCACCCTTCCAATCATCGCCCATTACGAAGATATCTATCTCATTTTCAATCACATCACGCACTTTTTGCTCCCAATTTTCTTCCGGGATAACTTCATCCACGTAAGAGATTGCTTGAACGATTGCAGCGCGCTCTTCATAGGGATAAACGCAAACCTTGCCTTTGATATGATTAAATTCGTCTGTAGAAATGCCAACGATAAGGTAGTCCCCCAGCTCCTTAGCCCTCTCAAGCAGCCTCAAATGCCCATAATGAAAGAGGTCATAAGTTCCGTAGGTCAATACTTTTATCACATTTTCTCCATATATAAAAAATGGCACGCCGTAAGGGATTCGAACCCCTAACCTTCTGATCCGTAGTCAGATGCTCTATCCAATTGAGCTAACGGCGCGCACTGGTTCTTTCAAGATTCTACAAAGGGCTTTTTTGTCAACAAAAAAGTTATCACCGAGCTTAGTAATAACGAATAAAGTTGTGCCACTCGTGCAGATTTTGAGGCAAAACAAAGCTCTCAAGCCCCGTAGGGATAAGCAATTCAGCCAGTTTCTCCAATGCCGGATATTCTGTGTAGAAATGTCCTGCATCGATGATGGGAATACTGCTATCTAAGAAGCTATGATAGCTAAGATCTCCGCTGATGAAGATATCTGCTTTCTCTTCGGCGAGAGCCAGCGATGCACCCCCCGCTCCGCCACAGATGGCAATGCGTAGGTAGCGTGCATCATCATCTCGCCCCGCTGTCCACAGCCTCAGCCGCGGAACGTTGAGATTTTCCTTCACCTTTTCGGAGAGCTCGTTTAAGTTTTGCGGCGAATCTGCATGACACAAAAGCCCCAGCTCCTTTTTAGCGCTATCTCCCAATGGCTCTATCACTTCCAGATCCAAAGCATTGGCAAGCGCATGATTGACCCCGCCTATTGCAGCATCAAAATTCGTATGCATGCTAATCAGGGCAATCTTATGCTCTATCATCTTGATTATATTGGGGTTGCTGATATTTCTTAGCGGCTGAAAGATAAGCGGATGATGCGTGAGAATGAGATCATATCCATGCTCGATGGCATAGTCTATCCCCATGGCTCCCGCATCGAGCGCTATCAACACTTTTTTGGCGACTCTATCCGGCTCACCGATAAGCAAGCCAACGTTGTCCCAATCCTGCGCAAGCTCTTTAGGCGCATACCTTTCCAGCTGTATCAATATATCTTTTAATTTCACTGAACAATTCTCCTATTTACTGATAGAGGAATCTCTTAATCTTTTGCGTAGGCGTCTTTTCAAAGGGTTCTTTTTGCTCGATGATCTTATGCACACGCGAGAACGAAGACACACTGGAATTCAGATTATCGCGCAATTCAGAGAGGTGTTTTTCCATGAACTTTTCATATTGCACCGCATTGAACATCGAAACATTGTGTTTCTTTTTCAAGACATCCTGATTGAAGTAAACCCGCGCAACGATATTCCCTTCGCTTTCATAGACCAAAGACTCAAGAACGGTATCATTTTCATTGAGCATTGCTTCCAGCTCTTCGGCATAGATGTTATCACCATTTGCGCCGATGATCACATTCTTGATCCTGCCTTTGATATAGAGATAGTTCTTTTTGGTGAGCAAGCCCAGATCCCCCGTGCGGAAGAATCCGTCTTTGGTAAAGGATTGAGCGGTAAGCTCTTTATCTTTGTAATATCCTTTCATGACGGTGGGTCCTTTCACCTGAATTTCACCGATTTTGGTCTTAGGATCTGCATCCGCTATGCGCACTTCCAGCTCCGGGATGATCACGCCGGTAGAGCGGAATTTCACCACGGAAGGACTGCATCCGGCGATGAGCGGAGAGGTTTCCGTAAGCCCATAACCGATTGCATAAGGGAAGGATGCGTCATTGAGAAAGCGCTCCACATCGTGGGACAAAAGCGCGCCGCCGATGCCGAAGAAGTGCAACTCTCCGCCAAAGGTTTTCATCAGCTTTTTGCCCGCGATCTTGTGCAGCATTTTACGCGTTGGCGGGAACTTATACATCTTTCTCATCACGGGATTTGCATTAAGTTGAGGATATACCTGCAACTTAAAGATCTTTTCTATGATAAGCGGCACGGTGAGGATCATCGTGGGCTTGATCTTCTGCATTGCAGGGATGAGAATCCTCGCTGTGGGCGGTTTATCTAAATAAAAGACGCATGCACCTTTGAGCATTGGGATAAGAAATCCTATGGTGCATTCGTAGGTGTGTGAAAGCGGCAAAACAGAGATCAAGCGATCAAATTCGTCCACTTCCTGGATCCGAAGCGTGAGCCAGGTGTCCTTGACGAGATTTCTATGCGTCAAGACCACTCCCTTTGGGTTCCCGGTGGTACCCGAGGTATAGATAATCGCTGCGACATCTTCCTCATCCGGCTCGGTGCCGATAAGACCTACCGCTTCCATGGCTTTGTTTCTGAACCTCAAAAAGACATTTTTCGTATCCTGCAGATATTCCGCAAGCTTATCTTTTGTGAGATTTGCATCCACCGGACTAAGACTGTCCGTAAGAAAGATCTGTGGATCCTGTTCAAAATCGGCATAGCCAACCTTATCGTAATGCGTGTTGGATACAAAGATAGCCTTCGCTCCGCTGTGCCTGAGGATCTGCTTTATTTCATTTTCGTGGAAATCCACGAGTATGGGAACAACGACTGCACCCATGCTCGTGATCGCCAAATAAGCAACTCCCCAATTAGGCATATTCTGGGAGAGAATAGCAACTCTGTCGCCTTTGCGAATTCCATATTCGCGCAACATTACGATAACCTGATCAATCAATTCTCCGAGTTGAGAGTAGCTGATCGGCTCGCCTTCAACCATGGAAAGTGCCGGTCTTTCACCGTGGGTAGCGATGGTTTTTTGTATCATCGCCTTCAAAGTAAATTTTGTTGGTTCCATCACGACAAACTCCTTGTTTTTCATATGGTAAAGTGCATGAAAACCTGATGTTTCAGACAATCAAGCACGATTGAGGCAATATAATAAAAGCCTATTTTAAGTAAAGATAAATCTTGTAAAAGCAAAGAAAGATTGACAAAAGCAAGCAATATAAAGAATTGAATCAAGATAATATTATAGACCATAAAAGAGGAAAACAATGAAACTTACCATTTGGAGCTGGAATGTAAACGGCTTGAGAGCCATCATAAATAAAGACTTTACAAAGATAATCAATCGCGAAAACCCCGACATCTTGGGCATACAAGAAACCAAGCTGCAAGCCCATCAGATTCCCCCGCAAATCAGCGAACTGGAAGGCTATCACGACTATTGGTCTCACGGCGAGCGCAAGGGATACTCCGGAACCGCCATATTCAGCAAAGAGAAGCCTTTGCACTTCAGCGAAAAGTTTGATACCCACGAGTTTGACATCGAAGGCAGGATAAATATCGCCGAATATGAAGACTTCATTTTATTTAACGTCTATTTCCCCAATGGACAGCAAAGCGAGGAAAGGCTGGACTATAAACTCAGGTTTTATGACCGCGCCTTTGAAGTGATGCAAGATATGCGCGCCAAAGGCAAGGCAGTGCTTGTGGGCGGAGACTATAACACAGCCCACTTCCCCATCGATCTCGCTCGTCCCAAAGCGAATGAAAACACCTCCGGATTCCTCAGAATTGAGCGCGATTGGCTGGATAAGATTGTTGAGCACGGCTGGGTGGATACCTTCCGCAAATTCAATCCCGATCCGGATGAATATTCATGGTGGAGCTATCGCTCGGGCGCGCGTGCCAGGAACGTAGGCTGGAGGATTGACTATTTCTTTATCAATGAAGAACATATTGACATAGTGAAAAAAGCGGGAATCAGACAGGATATCATGGGTTCTGATCATTGCCCCGTTTATGTGGAAATTGAGATTTAATAAGCTTTAATAGGGATTGTGAAGAAAGGAAAGAAGATGAACAAGGCAGGAACAAATGGCAGGTAGTGCAGAACTGGTCGGTAAAAACCTACAAGATGCTTTAAAGATGTTAGAAGACGTGTGTGAGATTTTGGAAGAAGCAGATATTCCTTATGCTTTGGATGCGGGCACTTTATTGGGAATAGTTCGGGAAGATAGACTGCTTCCCTGGGATACGGATTTGGATATCGCCATCCCTGCCAATCATGGCGAGCGCCTGAAAGAGCTGAGAAAAAAGCTATATAAAGCGGGTTATCTCACCCGATTGAGGTTTTCTCGTTTGAATTGCGGCCCCATTCCTGCCAAATCTTTCCGCCTGTTTCGGGTTTATACACGCCGGTTTTTCATCTTCAAAAAAGAGAAGCTCATGGATATCTTTGTGAAATATAAAGATGGAGACAGCTACTATTGGGTGGTGCAAAGTGATGAGCCCATCCTGCAATCTTGTGAGGCAAGGCATTTGGACGAGAGGGTGAAAAGAGAATTTAACGGTAGAGAGTATTATATTCCACAGGATTATGATGGATATCTTACCAGGCATTATGGGGACTGGCGGACACCTAAGAAGGACTATGATTTTCGGGATGAATGTGGTTGTAATATTGAGTATTTTGATAGGGGTGATAAGTAGAGGGAATGCGCTAACGGCGCATGCGGCAACGGGGACGTTCCCGCCCCAAAAACAGGGGCGAAAGTGATGACGGGGGCGGTGTTGCGACGCGCTTGTTGCAACGAGCGACATCGGGCGGGTGCTTGCATTAAAAGACAGAAACTGGGGTTTTCTCGGTCAACGGGAACGTTAACCTACTGATATATAGAAAGCTACGCTTTCTCAGGCAACAGGATGTTGCCTGCCCAAACCAAGGGCGTTAAGCTAAAACTTATATCTGAGGGTGAGCATATCATCTTCAAAGCGCAGTCTCAATCCCTCTTTTCGCTCCTCAAAATCCACCAAATGAGCATCTACATAGGCATCTATCATGCTGAGTACAGTAGTGACACCAATCCACCATATATTGCTATTTCGCGCTTCTTTATGAGTTTCATATTCTGCCTTATAAAAGCCTTCCATGGCAGGATCGGCATCTTTCATGAGTCTCTTTGCATCACGCGCCTTGTTATCCTGAATAATGGTGTTTGCGATCAAGAAACTTTGCACACCAACCACCGCTCCAGCTTTGAGATAGGCGCCATTATAGACCTGTCCCCCGCCGGGCACGAGCGCGGAATATAGCATGGCTTTATTCGGATTTGCAAAAGCGATCCCGAAACAAAGAAACAGCGCTATGATAGATAATTTTCTCACTATTACTCCAATTTGATGATTTGCACCACTAAGAAGGAAAGCGCATGCCTGTCAAGCATGATGTTTTTTTCCCTGCCGCACATACTGGTTTATCGAGTAAATTCTGCCCTCTTTTTCATGGCTTCCTTATAGGGTTCCGGTGATGATGTGGTCATGATATGGTCATAGCCATGAGCACATCATAAGCGGAAGATAGGCAGCAATCAATAGGGAAGCAATGACTTAGAGCGTAGCTGCGAAAGGAATTGCTCATGGAACAGAAAAAGGACAAAAAAACAGACTAAAGAGCTGCCACGGCAGCGTGCACTTTTGCTATATTTTTCTCCTGAATTTTGCAGGCAGGAAAGTCTTTATTAAAATAAAAAACATATCCCTGATAGGCTTCTTTATAGGACTTTAAAGCGGCTTCAAAATCCTTTTTGATAAAGAAAATATCTCCCAAACGTGAAACGCAGGAAAGATAGCGCGGATGGTTTTTGTGATGCACGCGCCTAAAATCGCTCATAGCAAGGCGTATCATCTCTTCCGCAAGCTCAATATTGCCCAATTTAATGTGGATGCTGCCCAAGTTATGCCGCATCAAAGCATGATATTCCACATAGTTCACATGCGGCCAAGAGGTGAAATATTTGTAAGCGAGCTTTGCATAGGCGAGAGCCTTCTTAAAATCACCACGTTTGAGAAACAGGGAACTGAGATTGTTTAGCCTGTCTGCCACATTCGCGCTGCGCGGCGCTACCATCGCCTCTATCCTCAGCGAGCGTCTGAGCAGGATCTCCCCTTCATCAAATCTTTGCATATCTTTATACAATCTACCGAGGTTATTGATATCCCCGGAAAGCTTTATCTCATCCCCGCCGGTGAGTCCGGTATTTGCTCTAAATGTAATGTTATAAATAGCTTCCGCCTTATCATAGAGTTGAGCGGAGTGGTAAATAATTCCCAGCCAAAACAGACGGCTGATATGCCTGGAACTACCGAATCCAAAATATTTTCCCGCCAAAAGAGTTGATTTCCTTTGGTATAAAAGTGCTTTGCGCCAATTGTTTTTTCTTCTGTGATAAAGTGCTGCCTTATAATAATCTGCTTCCGCTTGGGGAAGGTTGCAGCTTTTTTCGTGATGATAGGCAATCTCATCAATGTGTGCCGCCATAGTATGAAGATATGGCACCTGCGGCGATCTTATGCAGCTCTTTCGCTTGGCTGCTGAGCATTCTTTCATAGACCACATCGCGAATCAGAATGTGTCCAAAAGAGTAGATCCCTTCACGATATTTTTTCCAGAGCCTCATTTGAACGCCGCGCTTGAGCTCTTCATCCAGCCTTCTCTCCATCATGAAAGCAAGGAGATTGGTGCTGAAATTGTTGCCTAAGATCGCAGCGCAATAGAGACACTTTTGCAGAGACTTGCCGAGGCAGTCTATACGGCTGTTGATAACGTCGCTGATATTGAATATTGCCTGATTGAGTTGGGATTTTCCGTCTTCATATGCAAAACTATGCTCTAAATAGCTATAGCCCAATTGCTCTAAAAACAGGGGATTTCCTTGGGATTTTTGGATGATCTCCTGCAAGATGGGCTGCTCTTTAATCTCTTTATCTATAATATCTTCCAAAAGCAGAGCGGAATCTTTGTCAAGTCCTGATATAGGTTGACACTTTTTTTGTGGGTTATTTGATCCATTTTGAATCAAAGTCAGTTGGTTTTCTTTAAAGTGTTTTTCATCATTTGGACGATTAACATTGACATTATTGCCTGC
>FZPS01000110.1_pt9 | contig 69902 bp, 50 predicted proteins | sample 1817821 | NCBI WGS metagenome assembly FZPS01 (sample SAMEA104158645, study PRJEB21678) | metagenome | place: Germany | collected 2015-04-21
GGCTAGCAAAGCTAGGAGATGGTAAAAGGAAAAAGAAGCAGATAGAGATTAACTAATATTTAGTAGGAAAATTTCTAACCCCCAATATGTGAACTCCTTTAATAGGAGTAGCAGTAAATCACACAGGTATAACCTTGTGTGATTTTTTTAAAGGCAAAATAAGCTCGTAGGACTGGTTTGTTGTATGCTTTTTTGTGTATTTTACGAAAAGCCCTAAAAAAATTGTAAGAAGGCTAAATATGTGATAGAATTTATTATCGAATTTTGGCAGTTTGCTATAAAAGCCATACTGGATAATTGTTAAAAATTACAGTATAGGTTTTTATAAGGACTTTATATCAGACAGAATTAAGACAATGGGGGTCTAGCACTAATGTTCACTTCAATTATAGGACGCAAGAAAACAAGTATCATTACTATATTTTTAGGACTAATAATTGTATTAACATCATCATGTAGTCTCTTACTTCCTGAGGAGCAAGAGCCCTTACCACCACCACTGGCAGAACCACCAGAGCCTAACTACAGCTTTTACACAGTAAAGCGGGACGATATGATAAGCCAGATAAATGAGGGTGGTGTTTTTGTGCCAGTTAGTGAGATTCCCTTAAACTTTGGCAACAATTCCGGCAGGTTAGCTGAGCTAAATGTCAAGATGGGAGACCGTGTTACAAAGGGCCAGGTCTTGGCCAAGCTAGATGTTGGCGATCTAGAACACAGTCTTGAAGAAAAGAAAATTAACTTAAAAAAACAAGAGCTTAACTATGACAAGATAATGATAGATTATAATGAGCTTTTAGCTAGCATAAAAGAGGCCAAGGACCAGCTAGCAAAGGCCAAGGACCAAGGATCCAAAGAGGATACAGAAAAATGGTCTCAGCAGCTAGAAAGCCTAGAAAAGCAAAAGGAAAAGCAGGATATAGATATTGAGATTTTTAAGCTAGGCCTAAGTCAGCAGGAGACTGACTTAGAACGAACCAAGGAGAGATTAGAAAAGGCCCAGCTAATTTCCCCTATTGATGGGATTATCGGCTTTGAGCAGGGCTTTTCAATGGGCGACTGGGTAGATACCCACACTACTGTATATACAGTAGTAGACCCAAGCGACCTATACTTGAGGCTAAACTCTGCTAGCGTTACAGGATTACATCTTGGTATGAAGGCAGATGTTATAGTAGGAGACCAGGTATACTCTGGAGAGGTAGTTATGACCCCATCTTCTTCTAATGAAGATACTAGGGACCAGAGACTGAGAAATGCTATTATCCTCTCCGTAGAAGGACTGCCCAATACAGTAATGCCAGGCGATCGTGCAAGCATTAGGGTGGTGCTTGAGGAAAGAAACAATGTTGTAGTTCTACCAAGGGCAGGCCTTAGGACCTACGGGAGCAGAAACTATGTCCTAGTCCGCGATGGTGACACCAATAGGGAGATTGATATTGAAATCGGTATGGAAACGCCTACCTATATTGAGGTTATTTCCGGTATTGATGAGGGTGACACCATAATTCTGCGCTAGGGGAGGATATTAATGTCTGTCTTAAAGATGCTATTTCGAAAAATGCTTAGAAATAAATGGTTGATCATTTGTCTTTTACTAGGCTATATTATGTTTATTGCACTTATGTGTAGTATACCCCTGTACACCAACGGGATTATGCAAAATATACTAGACAAGGAATTTGAAAACCAACAGCTAGAGCGTAACCGCTATCCTGGCTATCTAAGGATAGATAGTGAGTATGACTATTATGTAGGCGGCTATGAGGTATATAGCCGAAAATATAATGAGCTCGTAAACTATCTAGAGGGAGAATTTTTACCCTCAATACCAATAGCCCATGAGCAAAGAGTCTACTACCATGAGACAGCAGTATTTAATGTTATAGAGGATGGTAGACAGCGGCAGGTGCCCGATGACTCTATAAATTTTAGGTTTGGCTACTTTACTGATATGTACGACAATATAGAACTATTAGAGGGGTCACTACCCTCGGATACAAGGGTGGGCGATTCCTACGAGGTTATTGTATCGGACCTTACTAGATACAACTACCACCTAGGCATAGGTGATGAATTTGTTATCAAAAACAAAAAGCTAGAAGACTTAGGAGAGTTACGCGTTAAAATAGTTGGTATTTTCAAGCCTGTCTTTGACAATGAGCTCTACTGGTTTGACAGTATTTCAAAATTCAACCGAAATATCTACCTATCTAATAGTCTTTTTGAGGAAAACTTTTTAAATGACTTTAAGGTTGATAAAACTATCTGGTACCATGCCATGGATTACCATAAAATAAATGTGGACAATGTAGAAGAGGTTTTTGCCAGCTTTGATGAACTAAGTGCAAGGGTAAAGGGCATGGGCTTTAGCGTATACATACCCACCATAGAGTCCCTACCCGCATACAAGGAACAGCAAAGTAGACTGACTCCTTTGCTAGTATCCCTTTATGTACCTATTATAATCATGCTGATTTTATACCTATTCATGGTTTCATCCCTGGTTGTCCAGAGGCAGAGAAACGAAATTTCAGTTCTAATAAGCCGGGGAGCAGGCCGGTGGCAGATTATGTACACCTATTTTCTCGAATCCCTGATACTTGGGCTTATTGGTATTGTTATAGGACCCCTAGTTGCCATACTACTGACCAGGATTTTAGGCTCGACTAGCAACTTTTTAGAATTTGTAAATAGAAAGGCACTAGATATACACTTTAACAAACAAACCCTAGTCTTTTCCTTGATAGGTATGGTCCTGTCAGTTTTCACAACCCTGCTTCCCACCTATTTTGCTACTGGTGTGAACATACTAGAGCACAAGCACAATGTAACTAGGCGGAACAAGCCACCCATATGGCAAAGGTTCTTTTTGGACTTTCTTTTACTGGCCATCTCTCTTTATGGCTATAACCGCTTTAATGTTAGGCAGCAGGATATTATTCAAACAGGGGCCGAATCTATGTCCATAGACCCCTTGCTCTTTGTTGTTCCCGCTATTTTTGCCTTAAGTTTAGCCATGATATTTATAAGGGTCTTTCCCTATCTGGTGGAGGGCTTGTATAGGCTAGGAAGGCGGGTTTGGTCCCTGTCCATGTATACTAGCCTAATCCAGGTTGCCCGTAGTGCAAATGCCTACCGTTTCTTAACGATTTTTATAGTCCTGACTGTATCAACAGGCCTATATAGTGCAACGGCTGCAAGGACCATCAATCAAAATGCCCAGGACAAGATAAAATATGCCAACGGAGCTGACCACATCCTAACTGCCTATTGGTCAGCCGATGGTGCCTTTGATATTGAATCAAAAACACCACCTGGTGTTATAACCCCTGGTGGGCCAGAGGAAGAAGAAACAAGTAGCAGGACCCCCCATTATGAGGAGCCGCCCTACAACCAGTTCAAGCAGCTACCTGGTGTTGAGAGAACAGCCAAGGTCTTGGATATAGAGGGCAGGTTTTATGATGGAAAGCAGTCTCATTATACAAGGCTTATGGGGATAGAACCTACAGAATTTGCCCAGACTGCCTGGTACCCAGGGGGCTTGGGTGGCCAGCATTGGTACTACCATATTAATAATATGATGCACAGCAATAGTATGGTATTGATTTCTCGCTCTGTAGCAGAAACCCTTAACCTAAAGCAATGGGACGTGTTTACCATGTACTGGGCCCCAATTGGTATGGCTCAGTTTATGGTGGCAGGCATTATTGATTACTGGCCTTCCTTTAATCCCAATGTGGTTACAGACAGGGAAGAAGGCGTATATGACATGCTTGTGGTAGCCCATCTTAACTATCTAAACGACAACTCAATAATCCAGCCCTATGATGTTTGGATGAGGATGGAGGAGGGAGCCTCCACTGAAGACCTATATAATGCATTAAAAGAAAGCAAGATATTGGTCAAAGACATTAGCAATATAAATGAAGACTATATAGCCTTAAACAGGGACCCGGTACATTTAGGCTTGAATGGGGCCTTGACCCTAGTCTTTATTATATCTATTGTCATAATCCTATCGGGCTTTTTAATATTCTGGATCCTAGCCATACATGGCAGGATGTTCCAGTCAGGTATTATGATGGCTATGGGCTTAAGGCTAAGGGAGTTAACAGCTATGATAACCTGGGAGCAGGTCTTAACCTCAGTAATACCAATGCTTTTTGGCGTGGTAGTAGGGGGTATTTCCTCTGCCCTCTTTGTACCCATGCTACAGATGTCCTTTGCTGCCAAGGATCAGATTCCACCCTTTAGGGTAATATCATATGCTAGCGACTATATAAGGGTATACACAACACTGGGGATCTTGGTCGTAACTGGCCTTGCGGTGATTATATTTATGCTATCTAGGCTGCAGATATTTACCTGTATAAAGATGGGTGAAGATAGCTAATTGTATAGGGATGTATAGGGTGGTAAAAATGAGGATTTTTACCGGGGCAAAAGGACCTACACCTACCCAAAACAGGGTATTTTAGGCTTCTTTTTGTGGTTGACATGTTATTTGTATGCATGCTATAGTATTATCATAAATTAATTGTGCATTATATATAATAAAGTACAAATCCTATACACCAGTAACACAAGTTTAGACACATAGCGATTTTCAAAATATATATGATGAAAGTTGCAAGTTACTACTAAATTAACTTAATTTTCGAAGGGGCTGTCAGTATGAGGAAAAAGGAAGTACTAAAATTCATATCAAAAATCTGCATCATAGCCTTTACCATTTCCTTTATGTCTATTTGGCCAAGCTCATCCATGGCGCTTGCTGAAACAGACATTGAGACAAGCGAAATTGAAGGGATAGAAGATATTATCCAACGTGAGGGTACATATGATGACTACATATCTCAGTATGCAAATGCGGCAAAGCCACAAACGCAGATTGTAATACCTGTAGACCAATATAGCAAGACTGATATGAAAATAAAGGTCCTAAATAATCACGAAGGCTTTACAGGCAAGGCCATTCTCACAGAAGAAGAAGGCTATATCGAGTACAAGGTAAATGTAGCCCAAGCAGGCCTATACAATATATATATGGACTATTATCCCGTTGAAGGTAGAGGCTCTTCTATTGAAAGAGAGCTAATAATCAATGGCAAGGCTCCCTTTACAGATGCCAGGCACTTGACCTTTTCAAGGGTTTGGGCAGACGCAGAAGACATTATAAGGGACAATCGTGACAACGATATTAGGCCAAGGCAAGAAGAGTCCCCCAAATGGCAGTCAGCCTGGTTTAGTGACTATATGGGCTATCACACAGAGCCCTATCATTTCTATTTTGAACAAGGTGAAAACACAATTAGGCTTCAGTCAATTAGAGAACCAGTTATCTTAGGCTCCTTAGTCCTGACTCAAGCATCACAGGTTCCTAGCTACAAGGAAAAGCTAGAGGAGTACAAAGAAAAGGGTTACAAAGAAATAGGCTTAGATCAAGCTATTATAATACAAGGTGAGGACGCAAAGTTTAAGTCAGACCCCACCCTATATCCAGTTAATGACCGAACATCACCTGCTACAGACCCCTACCATGTATCAAAGGTTAGGATGAATGCTATAGGTGGCTATAACTGGCGTATGCCTGGTCAATGGATATCTTGGGAGATCGATGCACCAGAATCTGGCCTATACCAGATAACTATAAAGGGTAGACAAAATGTTACTAGAGGACTATATGCCAATAGAAAGGTATATATAAATGGTGAAGTTCCCTTTAGAGAAATGGAGAGCGTGCCCTTTACCTATTCAACAAACTGGCAGAACTTTACCTTAGGAACAGAGGACGAGCCCTATTTATTCTACTTAAATAAGGGTAAAAATGAGCTTAAGATGGAGGTTGCCTTAGGCGAGCTGGCAGAGATACTCAGGGCTGCTGAGGACTCCGTTTATATACTAAACTCTGCTTATAGGCAGATATTGATGATTACAGGTAGGACTCCTGACAAGTACAGGGACTATGACCTACACAAGAAACTACCTGGAGTTATTACTACCTTTGCTGAGCAAAGTGAACATATTTATGAGCTGTCAAGCAAACTTGAAAAATATACAGGTCAGAGGGGTTCTCATAATGCTATTTTGGATAGGCTGGCCTACCAGCTAGCTGATATGGCAGAAAGGCCCCGTACCATACAAAACAGGCTACAGGCCTTTAAAGACAATGTTGGTGCCTTAAGTACCTGGATCCTAAATACTAGGGAACAGCCCCTAGAGGTTGACTATATTATAGTAGCTAGTGAAGATAATGAACTGCCAAAGGCTGACGTAGGTTTCTTCCGCAAGGCTTGGCACGAGTTTTCAGCCTTTTTAGCCTCCTTTGTTGAGGACTATGACAGTGTTGGTAATGTCTACGACAAGGACAAGGCCATTACCGTTTGGATAACAACAGGTAGGGACCAAGCCAATACAGTAAAAAGGATGATTGACGATAGCTTTACCAGCAAAACTGGTATACCTGTTAACGTACAGCTAGTCCAGCCCCAGGTCTTGCTACCTGCAACAGTAGCCGGTAAGGGCCCAGATGTTGCCCTTTCCATAGGAAATGGTGAGCCTGTTAACTATGCAACCCGTAATGCATCTATGGACCTGACTGGTTTTGATGGTTTTGATGAGGTAATAAAGGAGTTCTTACCCAACTCTTTAGTTCCCTTCCGCTTTGGAGACGGTCTATATGGACTACCTGAACAGCAGCAGTTCCAGATGATGTTTTACAGGACTGATATCCTAGAGGAACTTGGCTTAGATGTTCCCCAAACCTGGGATGACATAATAGATATTTTACCTGATATCCAAAAAAGGAACATGGATATTAGTGTCCCTGTTACAGTAAACAATGACCATTGGGGTGCTATGCAGACCTTCTCAACCTTCCTCTACCAAGAGGGTGGCGTACTTTACCTAGATGATGGCAAAGAATCAGGCTTTAACACCGAAGAAGCTATGGCCGCCTTTAAAAAGTGGACAGATCTTTACCTAAACTATAGCTTCCCCCTACAGTTTGATGCTATGAATAGGTTTAGGACCGGTGAGATGCCAATAGTCATAAATGAGTACTGGCTATACAATAACCTACAGGTATTTGCGCCTGAGATTAGGGGACTATGGGAAATGGCCCCGATACCTGGAGTTAGGAGAGAAGATGGTAGCATCGACAGGTCAACAACCTCTGGTGGTAACTGTGTTATGATGCTAAAGACCGCTAGAGATCCTGAAAATGCTTGGGAGTTTATGAAATGGTGGGTAAGTGCAGATACTCAGGTTCGTTTCGGACGTGAGATGGAGAGCCTGATGGGGGCAGCGGCCCGTCATCCTACCGCCAACATTATAGCGGCGGAGCAGCTCCCCTGGCCTATAAAGGACTTTAAGGCCTTAAACGAGCAAAGACAATGGGTAATCGGCAATCCTGAGGTTCCTGGTGGCTACTTTACACCCAGACACCTTAACAATGCCTTTAGAAAGGTTGTATACGAAGGTGATGACCACAGGGAGACCCTACTTGACTACACAAGGGTTATTAACGAAGAGATAGATAATAAGAGAACTGAATTCGGCCTTGAGCTGAGGGATGGAGGGAAATAGATGGCAACGGTTATCGAAAAGAATAAACCCAAAATAAAAGATAGATTAACTAGCCGATTGACAAACCTCGGCAGGGAAATAGGCAGGAATAAGGTTTCATATGCGTTCTTGGCTCCTTACGCTGTAATATTTATTACCTTTACTCTTTTGCCGGTTATTATCTCCCTATATCTGAGCTTTACCTACTACAATATACTAGAGCCACCCAAGTTTATAGCTTTCCAAAACTATATAAAGCTTTTCCTTGGCGATGATATATTTATACAAGCAGTAAAGAATACCTTTATACTAGCAGTAATAACTGGCCCTATAGGATATTTTGCCTCACTTATGTTTGCATGGATTATAAATGAGTTCCCTGCAAAAGTAAGGGCCCTTCTCATTCTGATATTTTATGCGCCATCAATATCGGGAAATGTCTACATGATATGGACCATAATGTTCAGTGGTGATACCTATGGCTATGCCAACTCTACACTGATAAAGCTTGGCATTATAAATGAACCGCTCCAGTGGTTAACTGATCCGAATTACATGATGGGTGTTATTATAGTGGTTGTATTGTGGATGAGTCTAGGTACTGGCTTCCTTGCCTTTGTTGCAGGTCTACAGGGTATAGACACTGCCCAATACGAAGCAGGAATAGTAGACGGTATCAAAAACCGTTGGCAGGAGTTATGGTATATAACACTACCTAACATGAAGTCAATGCTTATGTTTGGTGCAGTAATGTCCATAACCCAATCCTTTGCAATAGGAGATGTAACCCAGCATCTTGCTGGTATGCCTAGTACTGACTATGCAGTCCATACTGTTATAAACCACCTGGTTGACTACGGTAGTATACGTTTTGAAATGGGCTATGCCTCTGCAATAGCAACTATACTCTTTATTACCATGATTGGAAGCAACAAGTTGGTTCAGCACTTGCTAAGAAAGGTGGGGCAATAGTATGGGTAAGCTTAAGCTTAGACCTTTTAGGAGAAAAAGAAAAATAAACAGAACAGCTGGCGGGGCTGTACTAAATGTCATCATAATAGCAATTTTCGGTATATTTATGGTACTACCTTTGGTATATGCCATAATGCAAGCCTTTAAACCCCTTGATGAGATATTTATCTTCCCCCCAAGGTTCTTTGTTAGAAACCCTACCCTGGACAACTTTACAGACCTATTTATCTTGATGTCAGAGTCCTGGGTACCCTTTACCCGTTATGTCTTTAATACATTCTTTATAACCATTGTAGGTACTGTAGGCCACGTTATTATAGCCTCTATGGCTGCCTATGTACTTGAAAAACACAAGTTTCCAGGTAGCAGGTTGTTTTTTAACCTGGTTGTTACCTCCCTCATGTTTGCGGCAGCTGTAACAGCTATACCAAACTACTTGATTATGTCTAAGATAGGATTTTTGGATACCTACCTAGCCCTTATTGTACCAGCCTTTGGTTATTCACTAGGACTATTTTTGATGAAGCAGTTTATGGAGACCATTCCAAACTCTCTATTAGAGTCTGCCAGGATGGATGGAGCTGGTGAGTTTCATACCTTCTGGAAGATTGCCATGCCTATGGTAAAGCCTGCTTGGCTGACCCTAGTTATATTCTCATTCCAGATCTTATGGGGCGAACTAGGTTCAACCTTTATATACAGTGAGCAGCTAAAAACCCTTCCTTATGCACTAAACCAGATACTACTTGGTGGATTTGCTAGGGCAGGTGCAGGTGCTGCTGCTACACTCCTTATTATGATAGTGCCCATCATTCTGTTTATGGTTGCTGAAAGTAACGTTATACAGACAATGGCCACATCTGGTATAAAAGAATAGAAGGGAGGGCAAGGAGTTGAAGCTAAGAGTTTGTCTTATATTATCGTTGATTTTAATCGTTTTATTTACATCTGTTGCAATGGCAGATGCTCCCTATGGTAGTTATACATATGATTACTGGGGAGACCCCGTTCCTGCCCCAGCACCCTATGTACCTACAAGATTGCTGGATGGAGATGCCTTAGGTATTGGGCCTCTAACTGGTGCTAGTGACCTATTTATATCAGATGACAACAAGATATATATAGCGGATACTGGCAATAACAGAATAGTTGTCCTAAATAGCAGCTGGAAGGTAGAAAGGATTATAGACAGCTTTGTGAAAAATGGACAACAGGACACCTTTAACTCACCACAGGGTGTATTTGTTACCGAAGAAGACGCTTTGTATATAGCAGATACGGGTAATGCAAGGATAATTGAGCTTACCTCCAAGGGTGAATTTGTCAGGGAGATAGGACCTCCCAAGGCGGATATAATCCCTGCAGACTTTGAATACAAGCCCACAGCCCTAGTTGTTGATAGGGCAAAGAGACTCTATGTAATAGCCCAAGGTGTAAACCAGGGTATAATGGAGTTTGATAGTGAGGGGACCTTTAGGACCTATATGGGGGCTCCTAGGGTTTCGGCTAATTTGTTCCAGTATTTTGTCAGGCTCTTTTATACAGATGAGCAGCTAAGTAGGACAATAGACTTTGTACCTACAGAATACAACAATATAAACATGGACAAAGACGGCTTTATATATGCCACAACTTCAAGTATTTCCGTTTATGATATACAGGGAGCCATCGCAGCCCGTGCTACTGATGACAGGGTAGCACCAGTTAGAAAGCTAAATGCAACAGGTACTGATATCCTAAGACGTAGGGGCTACTTCCCACCAGTAGGAGATATAACCTTTTACTCAAGGGGCTACTTTGAAGGTGGCCAGTCCATGTTCTATGATGTTTGTTTGGACGACTATGGTATCTATAGTGTACTAGACAACAGAAGGGGCAGGATTTTCACCTATGATGGCGACTCCAATATACTCTTTATATTCGGTGGCAAGGGTAACAGGCTTGGCCAGTTTAATAACCCAGTTGCCCTAAGCAAGCTTGGTGAAAACTTTATCGTATTAGACAGATCAATTTCAGGCCATGGTCAGATCACCGTATTTGAGCCAACAGACTATGGTAGATTAGTTATAAAGGCAGTATCCAGCCATAATGAGGGCAATTACCAAGAGGCAACAGCAGCTTGGCAAGAAGTCCTTAAATACAATGCTAACTCTGAGCTGGCCTATATAGGTATGGGTAAATCCTACCTAGACCAGGATGAGTTTTACACAGCCATGGAGTATTTCAAGCTAGGAAACAAGAGGGATTACTACAGCAAGGCCTTTAAGCTCTATCGTAAAGAGGTCATAGCAGACTATTTCGGCCTTATTGTAGGTTGCATAGTTCTTCTATCAGTTGCCCTCTATATTCGTTCAAAGATAAAGAGCAGAAGAGAGGTGGATCTATAATGGAAGTTTTGCGGGGCTTAAGATATGTATTTTACTTAATATTTCATCCCTTTAATGGATTTTGGGACCTTAAGCATGAGAAAAAAGGTAACCTCGGCTCTGCTTTTGTGATTGTAGGCCTACTTGGTGTAACCTTTATACTAAGGAGACAGGCAACAGGCTTTATATTTAACACTGTAAACCTACTTGAGCTAAATATATTCGTAGAGATAATGAGTGTTATCCTTCCATTTGCCTTGTGGTGTGTAGCTAACTGGAGTCTGACAACACTACTAGATGGAGAGGGCAGCATCAAGGATATTATAATAACCTCTGCCTATGCACTAGCACCCCTAGTAATTATAAACCTTCCTCTGATCCTAGTTAGTAATGTAATAACCCTAGACGAAGGTGCCTTTTACTACTTTTTCATCAGCCTTAGCGTAGTTTGGGCGGGTGCATTGATGTTAGTAGGCACAAGTGTTGTTCACCAATATTCAATGACAAAGACATTATTTTGTACTGTAGCCATAGTTATAGGGATGGGACTTATAATATTTATCGGCCTGCTATTTTTCAGTCTAATCCAGCAGGTATGGTCCTTTATATACACGGTATATAAAGAGATATCCCTTAGATTATAAAGGAGGGTAGAACAGTTATGAAAGTTACAAGAATAATCATATTAACAATTATTATTACTCTCCTTTTGTCCGGTTCAATTGTTTACATGGAGCCTGTAGATAATCTGGCCCAGGACCAAGAAGCAGCAGTTGCAGAAGAGACAGATGGAGATAAGCAGGGGGTAGAGCCTACTGACGAGGATGGGCAAGACCCTGATAATGAACTAGATCAAGATACAGACCAAGAGGATACACCTGTAGTTAACCCTGTAACCGTAACTTTAGACATGATGAAAAAGGTAGCAGAAAATGAGTACCTAGAGCTATACTTCAGAGAAGAAACAGCCGAGGTAGCAGTAAAAGTCAAGTCAAGTGGCAAGGTATGGTATACCAACCCACCAGATAGAGACTCTGATACATTGGTTGCTGGAGCTAACAAGAACAGGCTAAACTCTCAGCTAATTGTCCAGTATTACAACCCTACATCCCAGCCTTCTACCTATACCAGCTACAGTGATTCTGTAAAGCTAGGTCAGTTCGAACTAAAGGAAATCGAAAATGGTATAAGGGTTGAATACCGTATCGGTGAAGAAGAAACAATTTATATTTTACCTAAAATAATAACTAAAACCCGTATGGAGGAGGCCATAACCTCCAAGTTAGATGAAAAAGAGGCCAAAAACTTACTAAAGTATTATGCTAAGTTTACCTATGAAAAGGCGACTGACGCTCAAAAAGAACTATATCCACAACTAGAAGAAGACGATATATATGTTTTAGTTGATAAAATACAAGACTTTAGAAGAGCAGCCCTAGAGGAATTTGTTGTAAAAGCTGGCTATACACTAGAGGATATGAACCAGGACCACATGGAAAATGGTGTTTCTGCTGAGGATCCCAATCTTGATGTTTACTTTATTCCCCTGGAATATAAGCTTGATGGAGAAAACTTAGTAGTAAGCATCCCAACAGAGGAGATAGGGTACCATGAAGAGTATCCAATAGCCAACATACATGTCCTGCCCTACTTTGGAGCAGCAGGCCAGCAATCAGAGGGCTATATGCTAGTACCTGATGGTTCGGGTTCTCTTATCTATTTAAATAACAACAAGTTCCATGCCCAAACCTACGGAATAAACCTTTATGGGTCAGATCGTTCTATACCTTTGACTGAGAGGACCTCTACAATAAAGCAGGCCTACCTACCTGTATTTGGCCTAAAGGATGGAGACGATGCTTTCTTTAGCATCATTGAGCGGGGAGACGCTATGGCCAACATTAGGGCTGACATAAGTGGCAGGCTAAACTCCTACAACTTTGTTTACTCTAACTATACAATAATCCCAAGAGATGAGCTTGATATAGGAGACTATTCAGGTTTAAATACAATTGCTGTTTACCAGCCAAGGACCTTTAACGGAGGTATTAGGATCAGGTATGCATTCTTAAAGGATGAAGATGCTAATTATGCTGGTATGGCCAAGTATTACCGCAATTACCTTGAGAGCTTAGGACACGAGCGTGCAGAACAAGATGGCAAGGTACCCTTTTACCTAGAAACCATAGGTGCAATCAACAAGGTCAAGTCCATCTTGGGGATACCGACCAATGTTATCCAGCCCCTTACAACCTATAGACAGGCCATTGAGATAATGGAGGAGCTAGAAAAAGGTGGAGTCGACAACATAATATTAAAGTACACAGGCTGGGCCAATGGTGGTGTAGACCATACAATACCACAAAAGGTAAAACTCATAGGCAAGCTAGGTGGCAAGAGAGGCCACAAGGACTTACAGGCCTACCTAGAAAGCAAGGGTTATGATTACTATCCAGACTTTGGTGTAGTTTATGCCTACAAAAACACTGCCTTTGACAAGTTTAGGCCCCGTGCCCATGCTTCAAGATACATTACAAAGCTTGTGGCGACCATATATCATTATAATATTGCAACAAACAGGCAGGATCCTGACAGGGGAACCCTACATGTAATTAGCCCCACCAAGCTACCAGCTATTATAGATGGTATGTTAAAGGGACTAGACAAGCTGGGTATTAAATCTATATCCCTAAGGGATGTAGGTCAGGACGTTAACTCTGACTTTAAGGTAAAGAAATTGGTTGATAGGCAGGAGGCCAGTGATGTTATAAGGGATGAGCTTGCAAAAATCAAAGCAAGTGGCAAGTCTATTATGACAGATGGTGGCAACTCATATGTCCTACCCTATGTTGACCATATATTAAATATGCCAGATTCATCTAATAGGTTCAACCTTACAGATGAGAGCATTCCCTTTATGCAAATGGCCCTAAGAGGATATATAGATTATGCAGGCGAACCTATAAATATGTCGCCTGAATATCGCACAACCTTCTTAAAGGCAATAGAGACTGGCTCGGGTATCTACTTTAACTTTATATATGAGCAAAACTCAGTTGTTAAGGAGACCCTTTATGATAGCTATTACTCAAATAACTACAAGGTGTGGTTAGATGATGCAATAGAACTATATAAACAGGCCCAGGAGGCACTAGGTCCTGTAGCAGGCCAGTTTATAATAGACCACGAAATGATAGAGCACGATGTTTATAAGACAACTTACGAAAATGGAAGAGAAATAATTGTAAACTACAATAGGGCTCCAGTTACTGTTAGAGGTACAAAAATAGAGGCTCAGAGCTTTAAGGTAGTTAAGGAGGGGAAATAAGTGTCTAGTAAAAGAAATCGGTTCAGGCTCGGATTAGAAGGGAAAAGGGCCATGATGGGCTATCTATTTGTCCTTCCCTTTATAATTGGACTACTTACATTTTTCCTTGTACCTCTAATTCAGTCAGTAATATTTAGCTTTAATGCCCTAGAGGTTGTTGAAGGAGGCTATAGCTTAAGGCCAGTTGGTACCCAGTATTATAAGCATGCCCTTTTCGAGTATATATCAGTGGAAAATGAGAGCCAAAGCTTTATAAACATGATCTTACTTGCTATTGGAAATATGGCTTCTCAGGTTTTATTGGTAACTATCTTTAGCTTCTTTGCTGCCTCCTTACTAAACCAGAAATTTAGGGGCAGGTCGGTGGCTAGGGCTATGTTCTTCTTACCTGTTATATTGATGTCAGGCGTTATCCTACTAGTTGATAGCGGAGACCTACTGCAATCATCTATGGGTCTGACCCAGGTAGATACATCAGAAGGAGCAGGCCAGGCTGTTGAACTAGCCCGTGTCCTATTATCAACACGGCTTAACTCATCCTTTGTTGACTTTATAGTTAGCGCAGTAAATAGGATATATGAGATAGTTTCAGCATCTGGTGTTCAAATACTAGTCTTCTTAGCTGGCCTACAGTCAATATCGCCTTCACTTTTTGAGGCATCCAACATTGAAGGAGCTACTGCTTGGGAAAACTTTTGGAAGATTACTTTCCCCATGGTAAGTCCTCTGATATTGGTCAACACTGTATACACGATTATAGATACGATGACTAATTCAACTAGTCCTGTAATGCAGATAATCAGAAACGAGGCCTTTTCTAATGGTAAATATGGCCTAAGTGCGGCTATGTCTTGGATATACTTTATAGCAGTACTTGTGGTAGTTGGCATAATCGGAGCAATTATTAACAAGCTGGTATTTTATCAAGAATAAAGGGATATTAATAAGTTGGTTAATTCATAGCGACCAGCTGTATAAACGTATGGTTGGAGGTATACAATGAGTACCGTATTAGAAAATAAAAAAAGACAAAGAAAACTACCTGGCAAGCTATTGGGAGGCAGACGGCTCACCAAATATGTATTAGGTCAATATGCTTGGTCAATAATCAGAGGCGTCATAATAATAGGAATATGCTTTTTGATCTTGTATCCAACACTTGTAAAGATACTAGTTTCATTTATGAATGAAAAAGACCTATATGATGTTTCAATCAGGTATATACCTAAAAATCCAACGCTGGAAAATTACAAGACGGTTTTAAAGGCAATGAAGTTTGGTGAGGGATTTTGGAATACCTTTAAGCTTTCCTTGTCCACAAGTATTATGCAGCTTATTGCCTGTACCATAATAGGTTATGGCTTTGCTAGGTTTAAATTCAAGGGTCGCGGCTTCTTATTCGCCCTTGTAATAGTTACCTTGATAGTACCGCCACAGACCATAATGATACCACTGTTCTTACACTTTTTGAACTTTGATATATTTGGGATATTTGAGCTCATATCTGGCAAGCCCTTGAACCTGTTAAACAGCATGGCACCCTTTATACTTATGTCCATGACGGGTATGGGTCTAAAGAATGGTCTATATATCTATATTATAAGACAATTCTTTAGGGGGATGCCCAAGGAGCTAGAAGAGGCTGCATATGTGGATGGAGCTGGCCTGTTTAAAACCTTCTATAGGATTATGCTGCCATCTGCCATACCTGCTATGGTTACAGTTTTCCTCTTCTCCTTTGTATGGCAATGGACTGATTCATTCTACTCGAGCTTGTTCTTGCAGAGCACTAGGGTCTTAGCTACATCCTTGTCGGGTGTATCGTACCAGGTTAGCCAGCACTTTTATAGTATGACAGGTGTTACAACAGTGCTTTCGCCTGCGCTTAGCTCCATGTATACCAATACGGCTTCCCTATTGGTCGTCCTTCCCTTATTAATAGTTTACCTATTTGCTCAAAGATACTTTGTAGAGAGTATTGAAAGAACAGGTATAGTAGGATAAAGGCATGGAGAGTGGGATGATAGCCAGGCCAATAAGGCCAGAGGAAAAAATAGAGGCAAGCAAGCTTCAAAGTATAGCCTTTTTACTGGGTAGAGACTTTTCTCAATCTGCCAATAATCCGGACCAGGCTAGAGAGGGCTATGAAAGCACCAGAGCTATTTTTAGTAAAGAGGGCAAGATGTGTGCCTGCCTAGAGCTATTACCCTACAAGGCTACTTTTGATGGTCATATAGTAGACTTAGCAGGCCTAGGAGGGGTTGCCACCCTTCCTGAGGAAAGAGGCAAGGCCTATATGCCTAGGCTTATTAGTAAAAGCATAGGCGAGATGGCCGAAAGTGGTTATGTTTTTTCTTACCTTTACCCCTTTTCCCATTCCTATTACAGGCGGTTTGGCTATGAACTTAATATGACCAGTAGACGGTTAAAGATTCCCTTGTATTCTATGTCCCACTTTAAAAAGGAGGGTACTATTAGCCTACTTAGAAAAGGGGTGGACGAGGATCTAGTAAAGGGAGTATACGAAGAATTTATTAGGGACTTAAACCTTGCAATAGTAAGAGACGAGAGCAGTTGGCAGAGCTTTTTTGCCAAGGACCCATACAAGGATAATATATTTATCTACCTTTTACATGACGATAAGGCTAGGACCAGGGCCTATATAAAGTTTGAGGCAATAAAAACAAGCCAATATAGCCACGACATGCAGGTTATTGAGTTTGTATGGTTAGATAACAAGGCCTTAACAGGGATGTTCGCCTTTATATTTGATCATACATCTCAGTTTGAAAACTTTATTTGGGATTGCCCTATGTATTTAGATATTTTATCCTTATTTCCAGAGCCTTACGATATTAAACAACAAATTATCCCAAATGGGATGAATCGTATTATAAACCTAAAAGGGGCTCTAGGCCTAATGAGGCCAGCAAAGGGCAAGGGTCAGTTTGTGCTAGAGGCAAGGGATGAACTACTTGATAAAAACTCAGCTAGATACTCTATCAGATGGGACTATCCCATTATAGAGGTTGAACAGACTATAAAGGAGCCAGATATAAGGCTAGATATTAAAGACCTTTCCCAGCTAGTCACGGGCTATCAAACAGTTAGGGCTCTAATTGAAGCTGGTAAAGTCGAACTAAGTGGCAAGATTGACCAAGTAGACAGCCTATTTACCTATAAAAAACTATATATAAATGATAAATTCTAGCGGATATAGGTATATGGCTACTTGGTTGACTTATAAAAAGTCGTATGGTAAAATAAAAATGTATAAAAAATAGGCTTTTATTAGTGCAATTTGTTCAAGTTTATACAGTTTGAAACCCAAAGGGTTTTAATAAAAAACAAATATAAATATAGGAGGTATTAATTATGTCAAAAGGTCTACTAAAATTACTGACCTTAATGATGGTAGTAGTCTTAGTTGTTGGTTTAGCCGCTGGCTGCAAGAAAGACCCAGTTGTTGACCCAACAGAGAAACCAGATCCAACTAAGACACCTGACCAAACTGAGGAACCAGATGAGATCCGTGATCTTGATGGCAGAGTAATCAAGGTTGGTGCATGGTGGGATATGTCTCCAGACGAGGGATCACCCTTTGGTGCCAAGCAGGCTGCTCGTAGAGAAGTAATGCAAGAAAAATACAACTTCGAGTTTGAGTTTGTTAGCACAGAGTGGGACATGGTAAATGAGACATACTCTTCTTCAGTACTAGCTGGTGAGCCATGGGCTGACATAGCTACCCTAGAAGACAACTGGTTGGTATCACACGTTAGGTTAAAAGAGGTTACACCCTTAAATGACCTATTCGATCTAAGCGACGAAAAATGGGATACATTAACTAAGGATATAACTACCATTGACGGCAAGACATATGGTGTTGCATCAGGCAAATGGTGGCCAAGAGGAATGTTCTTCTTTAACAAGAGAATATTTGACGACGCTGGTATACCATATCCATATGAGCTATTAGAGAGCAAAGAATGGACATGGGACAAGGTAGAAGAGTATGCCAAGAAGCTTACACTTGACCTTGACAATGATGGTACAATTGACCAGTGGGGCTTAGGCGGCATTGACATGGACGTTGCTATGGTATTTGCCAACGGCTCAGAAATGATCACCTATGAAAACGGTGTAGGTACTGTAAACCTCAGAGACCCCAAGGCTCAGGCTGCTCTTGATAGGTTCTACAAATGGCGTCACACCGATGGAATCCTATACAACAAGTTTGACTATCAAGGCGAAGAGATTCCTTGGGATATAGCCAAACAGGAATTCCAAAACGGTAAGATTGCTATGTTCTGGTATCAATACTGGAGTACCGATGATTTCTACGAAGGCATGGCAGATGACTATGGTATCATCCTTCCACCAATCGGTCCTGACGATCCAGACAACAACTACAAGGCTCTAGTTACAGGTCACAACTTCCAGACCATACCAGCTAATGTTGCAAACGTTGATGACGTTGCCTTTATCTGGAACAAATGGACAGAACCTTTTGAAGACGATGACGAGGATGCTTGGAAAGAGGGTCACGAAACAAAATTACGCGACCTAGAGTCCTATGACGTATTAGAGTACATGTATGAAAATGACTGCTTTGCTTCTATAGGATTATTTGGCTCAAGTGGTGCCCACGAACCATGGTGGGGTGGACAAGATGACCTCCTAAAAGGCGAGAAGACAGTTGCAGAAATCATTGACGAGAAGTTTGACGCACTACAGGGTGTTGTAGACGACTTCTTATCAGACGAAGAAGCAGACGAAGAAGCAGACGAATAAGCATAAACATTAAAAGGCCCGGGTAACCGGGCTTTTTTTATTTTTGTTGGCAATAATATTGATAGGGCGTGTATTTATAGCCTTTGTTCAAAGCTAAAATTGGGGAAAGGTTAAGATAGAGTAGGCCTATGGTAAAGGATGGGCTTGTATAGTATAATAATGTCGAAGATTAAGTAGCTATGTGGTATTTTATATAAAACGGAGGAACCACTAAGATGCATAAAGGCTTTAAGGGAAAGGTTACACTTTTATGGCTACACCCAAAGCTCATTTTAAATGCTGTCTACAGCTTTTTTATAAATCTTATATATAGCTTTACCAGCTTGTTTCGCTTTAAGTTTATAGTAGACTTTGGTTCTACAATATCAAAGTCTCCCTCTGCTAGGCTAAAGATCGACAAAAGGCTTTTCCTTGGGGGCAAGTATATTGGAGATATGTCCAAGGCTAGAGCTACTATTGTAATGTACAAGGGTTCAGTCTTTCATGCTGCTGGTAGGGTAAAGCTAGGACCTGGTGTAGGCATTGTTACCAGCCACCATGCTAGGCTAACCATTGGCGACAACACCTATATTACAGCCGACTCAGTGATCTATTGTTCAAAGGAGATTGAAATTGGCAGAGACTGTGCCATAGCCTGGAATACCACAATAACAGATACGGACTTTCATCAGATGATATACCCTGACATAGAGGACAAGGAGATAAACAAGCCCATAAAAATTGGGGATAAGGTCTGGATAGGTTGTAACTCCACAATCCTAAAAGGGGTTACAATTGGGGATAACTCTGTTATTGGTGCCAATACACTGGTTAACAAGGATGTACCCCCAAATTCCCTGGCTGTGGGTAACCCCATGAAGATAATCAGGGAGGATATCGATTGGAAGGCCTAATCTAGCCTCTTATCTATAAATCAAATAAAAAAACCCCTAATTGATTAAGGGTTTTTTTTTGTTTCTGCTTTGAACAAAGGCTAAGGGCTAGTCATTACTAGTGTTTTAGCTAGACTCCCAACTATTCCTTGACCCTAATCTTTTTACTATTTTCCCAAAGCCCGTGGATATTACAGTAGCTAACAGCATAAATAGTACCGCACTTGTTTAGCTTGACCAAGCTTTTTGCAGCAGGCTCATTATAGGCGCCAAACTCTCCGTGAGCAGTAAAGTTAAAGCTTGCTAGCTCAACTGGAAATTTGCCACCATCTTCTAAGTAAAATACCTTAAACCAAGCAATGTGATGTTCTAGTGTATTTGGATGCTTTATTGCATCTCCTATAGTAACCTCTAGTTCAAAGGCTTCTCCTGCCTTTACCTCTTCTGGACTATGAATTACGGGAACATGCTTTTCGCCCTTCCAATCACCTGATTGAAATAGTTTTGTAATGGAATCCATCTAAAACCCTCCTTTTAAATAAAAACTCATATAAATATAAATACCCAGTATATAGGCATTTAAACAAAATAATTAAAGCAATAGTATGAGCAAAGAAAAGCAAATTATATTAGTCTTAGATTAAAAGCCTCATAGATACAAGTAGGACCCTGCATTAGCAGGGCCCTATATAAAGATTATTATTTACTTTTTTATTTGCTTAGGCCATCTAGTATATACTGGTTGACTATAGCTTCGAGTAGTTCCTGTCTGCCAGAAGTATTGACTATCTTTTTATTCATGATGTATTCTTCTAGCTCCTTGAAGCCAACCTTGCCATTTACTATGTCAGCACCAATACCTGTGCTATAGCTGCTGTAGCGTTCCTTGACAAAGTCTTCTAGCTTGCCGTCCTCTAACATACGGTGGGCAATCTTAAGTCCTTGTGCAAAGGCGTCCATACCAGCGATATGGGAGTAGAACAGATCAGCAGGTTCAAAGGATGCTCTTCTTGGCTTGGCATCAAAGTTTAATCCGCCACTAGCTAAACCGCCATTTTTAAGTATTTCGTACATGGCCATGGTTGTTACATAAAGGTCAGTTGGGAACTGGTCTGTATCCCAGCCTAATAGCATATCGCCCTGGTTGGCGTCTACTGAACCTAGCATACCGTTGATACGTGCATAGTGAAGCTCATGCTGCATGGTGTGTCCTGCTAGAGTAGCATGGTTAGTTTCAATGTTTAGCTTGAAATGCTTGTCCAAGCCATAGTTCTTTAAGAAGCCTACTACTGTAGCACTATCAAAGTCATATTGATGTTTTGTTGGCTCTTTTGGCTTTGGCTCTATGTAGAATGTACCATTAAAGCCGATCTCCTTGGCATAATCAACAGCCATATGCATGAACCTTGCCATATTGTCAAGTTCTAGCTTCATATCGGTATTTAAAAGGGTCTCGTAACCTTCGCGTCCACCCCAGAAAGTATAGCCAGCGCCACCTAGCTCATGGGTAACTTCAAGTGCCTTTTTAGTCTGGGCTGCTGCATATGCAAACACATCTGCATTGTTGGAGGTTGATGCTCCATGTAGGAAACGAGGGTTGGTAAAGAGACTTGCTGTACCCCATAGTAGTTTAACATTAGATGAACTCATTTTCTCCTTTATAAGGGCAACGATTTCATCAAGATTTTTATTAGTTTCTGCTAGTGTGTCTCCCTCAGGGGCAATATCCCTATCGTGGAAGCAGAAATACTCTACACCTAGCTTGTCAAAAAACTCAAATGCAGCCTCAACTCTGGCCTTTGCCTTTTCCATAGGATCTGTAATAGAATCCCAGGGTCTTTGCATTGTAGCAGTACCAAAGGGGTCTACGCCGCCGCCTGTGAATGTGTGCCAAAAGGCGATGGAAAATTTGAGGTGGTCTTTCATAGTCTTGTCGCCTACTAGCTCGTCTGGGTTGTAAAACTTAAATGCTAATGGGTTGTCTGAATTTTTCCCCTCGTAGGCAATACGGGGAATATCCTTGAAATATTCTTTCATAATGACGTTTTCCTCCTAACTAAGATTTTGATGCATATATCTTGCAGCTCCCTAATTTTGGGCTAATGTGCTTATACTGCATAAATATAGCATACCATATTTGTCTATTGTGTTCAAGCTTCTTGTAGCTTTGATACATTATATCCACACCTTTAATATAAACCATTTTTAATCTTTTAAAGCATTATTTAAAATTGTATTTCTAGTATTTATTGACCTATAAAAATCTGCAATTTACAAAGGCTAATTCTATGGATTGTTTTGAATTTACTCAAGGGTCTGTTATAATATAGAAAGTTATTATATGGAGGCATCTTAATGGGAAAATTTGATCTTATCGCAACTGCTACCTTTGGCCTAGAGGCAGTGGTAGCCAGGGAGATAAAAGAGCTAGGCTACACTGATGTAAGGGTTGAAAACTCTAGGGTCATCTTTAAGGGGGATGAGGAGGCAATCTGTAGAGGCAATCTATGGCTCCGGTCTGCAGACCGCCTATTTATTAGAATGGGTGAGTTTAAGGCCCTGACCTTTGAAGAACTTTTCGAGAAAACCAAGGCCTTGCCCTGGGCTGACATACTACCTAGAAATGCATGCTTTCCCGTTGAGGGCAAATCCATAAAATCAAAGCTTTTCTCCGTGCCTGACTGTCAGGCTATTGTAAAAAAAGCCATAGTGGAAAAGCTAAAGGAAAGGTACAAGCAAAGCTGGTTTGAAGAGGATGGTCCAAGATATACCATAGAGGTTGGCCTACTAAAGGATATTGCAACCTTGACCATAGATAGTTCAGGCCCTGGCCTACACAAGCGGGGCTATAGGAGATATAGTGGAGGAGCCCCTCTAAAGGAGACATTGGCAGCTGCCATGGTCAAGTTAAGCTTTTGGAACAGGGATAGACTCCTACTTGATCCCTTTTGCGGTTCTGGTACAATACCCATTGAAGCTGCCATGATAGGCCTTAATATGGCACCGGGTTTAAAGCGTAGCTTTGATTCAGAGAACTGGCCCCTTATACCTAAAAGGCTATGGGAGCAAGCTAGGGACCAGGCTAAAGAGGCTATAGATAGGTCAGTAGATTTTAGGATACTAGGTTCTGATATAGACGGGGACATTCTCAGGACCGCTAGACAAAATGCTAGGCTAGCAGGAGTTGAAGACTATATTGCCTTTCAAACACTAGCTGTTTCTCAGATCAGTTCAAAGAAAAAGTACGGCTGTATAATAAGCAACCCACCATATGGGGAGAGGCTAGGAGACCTAAAGGAGGTAGAAAGCCTCTATAGGCAGATGGGGCAAACCTTTGAAAAGCTTGATACCTGGTCTATATATGTTCTTACTGCCCACGAGGGCTTTGAAGGGCTCTATGGTAGAAAGGCGGACCGCAAGCGCAAACTCTATAACGGTAGATTAAAGGTGGACTACTACCAGTATTATGGTCCAAGACCCAGTCGCAAGGACACAGGGGCTTTTCAGGATTAGGCCATGACCTTGCAAAGCAATAGGCTAAGGAGTAAAATATAGTGAAGGCTCTTAAGAAAAAGATCAATTTTACATAGAAAGACCATTGTGATATAAAAATTTTGTATTTATGATAGCAAGAATCGAGCTAATATAGATTTATGAGACGGGGGATTATTATGACTACTAATGTATTTGATGTTCTAAAGGAAAGGGGATTTATAGCCCAAACCACCCATGAGGATGAGATAAGAGACCTATTAGGCAAGGAATCAGTTACCTTTTATATAGGCTTTGATCCTACTGCTGATAGCCTGCATGTGGGTCACTTTATCCAGGTAATGGTCATGATGCATATGCAAGGAGCAGGCCACAGGCCTATAGCCCTTGTTGGTGGTGGTACAGCTATGATTGGAGACCCCTCTGGCAGGACTGATATGCGCAGGATGATGACTCAGGGAACCATTGAAGATAATTCTAATGCCTTTAAAAAGCAACTGTCCAAGTATATTGAGTTTGCTGAGGACAAGGCAGTCCTAGTCAACAATGCTGATTGGCTACTAAAGCTTAATTATGTCGATTTTCTAAGGGAAGTCGGAGTGCATTTTTCTGTAAACAGGATGCTTACTGCTGAATGCTTTAAGTCTAGATTGGAAAAGGGTCTTTCCTTTTTAGAGTTTAACTATATGCCCATGCAAGGCTATGACTTTTTAGAGCTAAATAGGCGTTATAATTGTAGCCTGCAATTAGGTGGAGATGACCAATGGTCAAATATATTAGCAGGTGTGGACCTTATACGAAGGGTTGAGGGCAAGAGCGCCTACGGTATGACCTTTAACCTGCTAACCACTAGTGAGGGTAAAAAGATGGGCAAGACTGAGGCTGGAGCCCTGTGGCTTGATCCTAATAAAACTTCACCCTATGACTTTTATCAGTATTGGAGAAACATAGACGATGCAGATGTCAAGAAGTGTCTATCCCTTCTAACCCTTATCCCCATGGATGAGGTAGATAGGCTAGCTAGCCTGGAGGGTGAAAAGATAAATGAGGCTAAAAAGGTTCTGGCCTATGAGGTAACCAAGCTAATACATGGTAAAGATGAGGCAGACAAGGCCAAGGCTGCAGCTGAGGCCCTGTTTGGTAAAGGGTCAAATACAGCTGACCTGCCTGGAACAACCATAAGTAAAGCGGATTTTGAGGAAAATGCCAATATTATTGATATGCTATTGTTGCTTGGTCTTATACCATCAAAGGGCGAGGGTCGCAGGCTGATTCAGCAGGGTGGCATTTATGTTAATGATGTCCGTATCAGTAGCATAGACCATAGCTTGACCTCAGATGACCTAACAGATGGTAGCCTTATGATAAGAAAGGGTAAAAAGGTCTATCATAGGCTAGAGGTTAAATATTAGTCCCCTATAAGACACTAGTGACAAAAGGGTCTAGGCCAAATATTTATAAGGGCTTAGACTAGGCTTAAACAGGGGATGTTACAATAGTAAATGATATAGTGATAAAAAACAGATCCCTAGGATTTAAAAAAGCTAATCCCTACTGCAAAACTAGAGCAGTAGGGATTTTGTCCTTTTATATACTTGCTATAATTATTTATTTGGCTTTACTAGAATGGGTTTATTTCTTTTCTAAGGTAACTAGGCTTTAGCTAGCTAGGGTTCAAAAATTAGTTGCTAGCGTCATTATCCTGTTTAGTTTCTCCGCCTGTTACCTAGTAGTCCAGATATAAGAAGTAGCCTGACAAGCTGCATAACTGCCATTATGGTAGCTGCTACATAGGTAAGGGCAGCAGCCTTTAATACCTTGCTAGTCTTGCCAACCTCATCCCTGCCTAGGTAACCACCATTTTCAAGGGCAGCTAGGGCTCTGCTACTAGCATTAAACTCAACAGGTAGGGTTATCAGCTGAAAAAGGACGGCTAGACTAAAGGCCAGAACCCCTATCAGGGATAGGGTAGGTATACTTAGGAATATGCCTAGTATTAGTAGGGGAATGGCTAAATTAGACCCAATATTGGCCACGGGTACTATAGCAGACCTTAGCTTTAGTGGTCCATATTGATCTGAATGCTGGTAGGCATGTCCTACCTCATGGGCAGCAACGCCCAAGGCTGCTAAGGAACTAGACCCATAGACCGCATCAGATAATCTTAAGGTCTTTGTCCTTGGGTCGTAATGGTCGGCTAATCTACCACTGACTCGTTCTACCTTTACGTCATAGAGCCCCTTGCTCCTGAGTAGTTCACTAGCTACCTGAGCGCCTGTTATGCCACTTTGTGAGGCTACCTTTGAATATTTATTAAAGGAAGATTGGACCTTTGCTTGAGCATAAAGTGCCAATATTAGTGCTGGTATAAGTATTATAAATGTTGGATCATATATAAAGGGCATAGAGCGAACTCCTTTCAATATATTTAAGTCTCATTTGCTATCTTATTTTACCATAAACCAGGCCTTTAGTCAAATAAGGTCAAACTCCTCCTAAAGCTTGATTTTCCTCACCTTTACTGGGACAGTTTCGCCATTATAGGGCTCGTATATCAAGGGTATATCAAGGGCCCTTGCGTACATTTCATCTGTCGTTGTAAGGTCATTTTTGTCAACCTGACTTATGGATACCTTTCCTAGGGCCCTAATCCCTTCTGCCATTTCTAGCTTGCAGGATTCAAAAAAGTTTTTAAGGGCCTTGGCCCCTTCTTCTACATTAAATTTCTTTGCAGCACTTTTACCATAGAGGACTGCTACTGTAGGCGGTTCAAAGGGCATAGCCTTTAGGATTTGGGGATGTGACACTGCAACTAATGCGATAGCCCCTATTTGGCAGGCATCCGCCCCTAGGGCCCTTACCTTTAGGGCATCTCCAGGGGTCTTTATACCCCCTGATGCAATTAGTGAGACCCTGTCCTTGTAGCCATTAGATTTCATCCACCTTGCTGCCCGGTCTATGGCAAAGACAGTAGGCACTCCAAAATCATCCTGTAGTATTGGGGGAGACCCCCTGGTTGCTGCTTCTGCTCCATCTACTACAACAAAGTCAGCGCCAGAGGAGCAAACCCAGGCAAGGTCTGCCTCTAGCTCCATACCAGCGGCTAGCTTTACACCTATCGGTATTCCATCAGTTAGGATTCTAAGCCTGTCTATAAGACCCTTTAGGTCGGCTGGATTTGATACTTCCGGCTGCCTAGAATAAGTTATTAGGGACTCCCCCTTCTTTTTGCCAAAGTCCTTTCTTAAATTTTCGTCCATGAGTCTAGCATCAAATATATGGCCAACACCAGCATAGGCTCCTTGGCCTAGCTGTATCTCTATTGCATCACAAGAGCAGAGGATTTCAGGAGTCTTTCCCCAGTCTCCCCTGTTATACTGGTATATTAGGTACTTGGCTGCTTTTCTTTCTCCCTCTAGATAGGCACCTGCACCCACATGGCTGGCAGTATTGGCAGCAGCAGCCCCCTTTGCCAGTGCAAGCTTTGCCCTTTCACTAAGGGCTAGTCCATAGGCCATGGGGGCAATCATCATAAAATGCTCAATTCTAAGGGGCCTTTTAGCCATTGGCCCAATGGTAGCCCTAATATCTATCCGTGTATCTACCTCGGTTGGCATAGTTTGTAGCTGGGCTAGGTCAAACTTTAATTTATCAAGGCTTGGAAACTTTCTAGGCGGGCCCATGGGTCGTTCAATTATCTTGCCCTCCTCTGCTCTTAGGCTGCTTTCAACTACAATATCGGGTCCTAGTCTGACTGTTGAGGAGACTAGCTCCCACAGGTTATCATCATAGACCTCTGATATTATCTGGCCCAAGAGTTTATCATGGACTCGGTTTACTGTTGCCTTTATTAGCTTTTTTCCAGCTAAAGTACCGACTAAAGCAATTGCCCCTAAGGCAGATAAAAGGCCAATATGGGACTTGTTATTTGACAAAAAGATACCTCCTCTTTGGCTTTTCTTTTATTATTATGCTTATGCCTGCCTACATTCATTCAAAATGACCACTTTAAATAATCCCTTGTCTGTTATATAATAAGCACGTTATATTTGCTCTTGACCTAGGAGGACAAAAAAGATGACAAAGACTGAATACAATGCTAGACTCCTTATGCTAGTACAAAACTATAAGGATGTGGTAAATGCCAAAAATGAAGAAGAAGCATGTGGTAATGGTATATTTACCCGCTATAAAAGGCCGGTTTTGACAGCTGACCATATACCTCTTTTTTGGCGGTATGACTTTAATAATGTTACAAATCCCTATCTAATGGAAAGGCAAGGGGTAAACGCTGTATTTAACCCTGGTGCTATAGAGCTCGATGGTCAATATTACCTAGTAGCAAGGGTTGAGGGCAATGATAGAAAGTCTTTTTTTGCACTGGCTAAATCCGATTCTCCTGTAGACGGTTTTAAGTTTTTAGATTATCCTATACTGATGCCAGAAACAGAGGATCCTGATATAAATGTATATGATATGAGGCTTACCAAGCATGAGGATGGCTGGATATATGGGCTTTTCTGCACAGAACGCAAGGATCCAGAGGCACCAGAATGGGACAAGTCGAGTGCTGTTGCAAAGTGTGGTATAGCCAGGACAAGAGACCTAATTAAGTGGGAAAGACTAGCGGACTTAAAGACCAGGTCAGCTCAGCAACGCAATGTAGTGCTGCACCCTGAATTTGTTGAAGGTAAATATGCCCTATATACAAGACCCCAGGATGGCTTTATCGAAACAGGCAGGGGTGGTGGTATTGGCTTTGGCCTTACTGATTCTATGGAGGAGGCTGATATTAGTAAGGAAAGCATCATAGACGAGAGGGAGTACCACACAATAAAGGAGCTTAAAAACGGCCAGGGGCCAGCCCCTATAAAAACTGACAAGGGCTGGATTCATATAGCCCATGGTGTCCGCAATACTGCAGCAGGCCTTAGGTATGTACTGTATCTTTTTATGACGGATCTACAAAGGCCAGATGAGCTTATCTATGCCCCTGGTGGCTACTTCCTAGCACCACAGGGCCAGGAAAGGGTAGGAGACGTTTCAAATGTTGTCTTTTGTAACGGGGCTATAGCCAGGGAAAACGGTGATGTATATATATATTATGCCTCCTCTGATACTAGGTGTCATGTGGCCAAAACTACAGTAGATAAGTTACTAGACTATTGTATAAACACACCTGCTGATCCAGCTAGGTCTTATGCATGCGTAAAGGAGCGCTACAAGCTTATTGAGGAAAATTTAAAGCATATAAATAAATCAAAAAATCCTAGCTTAAAGATGACAATCTTATGAACACTTTGTTAATAATTTATAACAAAAATGTCTAATGCTTTATTATTAGGACAGGCATATGCTATAATAACGATATTGTAATAAATGTAATAGTTCCCTTGCATTTATCGTATATATAAACGAATATAACAAGTAGAGAGATTCTAAGGAGGAGATTGACTTGAAGAAAAGGAATCTTAGCCTATTGCTGGTTGCCCTTATATTATGTGTGCAGATATTTAGTGGTTTGGGACTAGCCTATGCTAATGAAGATAAAGATAATCCTAAAGCCACAGCAACAGCTACAGCGAACGAGGATCCTAAGGACAAGAATGATCCTAAAAAAGATGATGAAACACCAGGCCCTACAGAAAATCCTGAGATTACTATAAAGGGCGAATTAAAAAATGCCCCAGACATGATAGAGGCAGGTAATAAATACCTTTACCCAGCCAATGCTTGGGTCAAGGTCAAAATGGAGTATACATTAAAAATAAAGGGCTATGATGAAGACCTTTACCTACTAGAAGAAATAAACGGTCAAGCCAAGAGAATTGAAATACCCAAGGGTACAGGGGACATTAAAATAGGAGGACAAGAAGTCTATTTAGAACAGGAAGTCTATGACTTTAAATATAATGTAGTAGACGAGCAAGGCAATGTAGTAAAGCTAGGCTCAACCATGAGATTAGAGCCTGTAAGAACTGACTTTAACATAAGCTATACTGCAGATAAAAGTGACAGTATATTTATAAATGACCTAGTTACCTTTACAGTTACAGTTGAATCTAAGTCCAATGTGATTGTGGAAAACATTGTGGTGTCTGACAAGGACCTAGGTGAGCTAGGCAGGATAGATAGCCTAGCACCAAACAGCCAAAAGACAATAACAAAGACCATAAAGATGGAAAAGGGTACAGATGGTACTATTGTTCTTAAACATAGTGACCCCCTAGGTGTAAGGGAAGAAGAACAGAAAATCTTTCCTACTTCTGTAAACCTAAAAGTATCCAATGTGCCAAGGAGCACGGGTATATCTATAGAAACTGTACCTGATATTAGTGCTATACCAGGTGAAGCGACAATAAATGTTGCCCTAGTTATAAAGAATATTGGCAATACCAGGCTTAAAAATATCAAGGTCACTGACTGGAACGGTGAAGTAGTTTATTCCTCGCCAGGTCCCCTAACACCAGCTGACGAGATAACTAGAAACCTTACCTTAAAGGTAAAGCCCGATACAACCTATAAATTTAGGGCTGAAGCTGAGGCCGATGAGGGAGCAACTGCAGTTGGAGATAGTCAATTTATCCTAAGCAAGCTTGATCCTAGGATAGAGATCCTCCGTGATATACCAACAGGAATAGTTGCAGGTAAGCCCTTTACAATTGAGTACACGATAAAAAATATTGGTAATGTGGATATTAGAAATATTTTAGTAGAAGAACCTGAAATGGGAGAGGTCGCTACTATCAATGAGCTTTTATCAGGAGAAGAACTAGTAAAGACTGTAGAATTTACAGTTAACGATAATGTAGTATCCAAGACCAAGCTAAAGGCTCTAGTGTCTGATTCAGGTAGTGAGTACGAATATTCTGCCTCAGATATAGTTATAAATGTACAGCCAGATGGGGTCAAGCACCAGATAGCTATGGTCCTACACGCTAATACTGAAACCCTTGATGTTCCAGGTACTATTAGCCTTGAATGCATAGTAAAAAACACAGGAACAGAGGCCCTCAACAACCTAAGATTTGTCCTTTTAAACAAGGACATGACAAGGGAAATGGGGATAGTAGAGCTAAACCTTCTTGAGCCCGGTGAGGAGAAAAGGCTTGCTATACCCTCCTTTAGACTTGAGGAAACTGAGGACTTTTATATAAGGGTAGATGGCTATGACTCAGAAAATGCCAAGTTTACAGCTGAGAGTGATACCTTAACAATTACTGTCGTAAATCCTGGCAAGAGCAGAAACCCCAATGTACTGAGGACTATACTCATTATCATAGCCCTCCTGTGCCTCATTATTATTGGTATACTAGTTTACATGAGCAGGGATAGTATCAAAAAATGGTTTAACAAAATCCGCAAGGCAGCCTAAAAGGAGATACAAAGGTCAGATGCAAAGTCATATATCCTACGAATCAGGAGGGATCAGGATGAACAGGGAGGCTGAGCTTATAAAATCAGCCAAAGCCGGCAGTCTTCCCGCCTTTGAAGAGCTTGTTATTAGCTATGAAAAAAAGATATATAACTATTGCTTTCGTATGACCAATAGTATAGAGGACGCAGAGGACCTAACCCAGGAGGTTTTTATCAGAGTATACCGAAAGCTTGGGTCCTTTAGGGCTACTAGCAAGTTTTCATCTTGGATATATAGGATAGCCCACAATTTATGCATAGATAGATATAGGAGGGGAAGGATCCCCTCCATATCCTTGTCTGCGACTAAGCTTGAAAATGACCAAAAGGACATGGATTTGCCCTCTAGGGAGCAAACGCCAGAAGAATGCCTTATTTCTAGAGAGCAATTGGACTTAATCTTAAAGTGCATAGCTATGTTAAAGCCTAAATATAGGTCTGTAATAGTTATGCGGGATATCCAAGACCTAGCCTATGAGGAGATTGCAACAATACTAAAGCTACCTATGGGTACAGTAAAATCCCAAATAAGCCGAGCAAGGGCCAGACTGCGCGAGACAATAGCCTCCATGTTAGAAGGGGGTGAAGGGGCATGAAAAAGCAGGATATCAAAAAAATCCTAGCATCGCTAGATGAAAGGGACCTGCCAGAGGGTTTTCATAGCAGGCTTAAAAACAAACTAAAGCAAGAGCCCAGGCCAAAGGCAGGTGTCAACAGTAAAGGCTGGTACAGGCTAGCTGCAGGCATAGCTGCCCTATTTATAATCTTTGTAGCTGTCCGTCTAGCAGAACCTAGTATCTTCCCCTTTAGGACCAAAAGCTCTGATCAAGCCCCTGCTGAGGCGACTAACCAGTTAGATGTAGAGGCAGAAGAGGGCATAGACAATAGTAATAGGCCAGCTAATGGGAAAGAGACCTTTGACTCTGAGTCAACTCAAGGCAGTAAGTCTAGTCAGATCCAGATATCAGTTGATGATATGGAGGCTGCAAAGGCTGCCCTATATAAGTTAAAAGACAAATACCAGCTAATAATAATGAGTGAAGATGGCCAGCTTTTTGAGCTAAGATTAGAGGATGAGGATGATTGGGCCAGCCTTTACACAGATCTACAGGCTATAGGCTCTATAAAGCAAGATGAGCTTATAAGTGGTGGGCCCATATCTATTTATATTATCGAAGACTAGCTAGCCAAGTATAAATTAAATAAAAAGGCCTAGAAATATACGAAGAACAAGGATGCCAATAGGGGCATCCTTTTATTTTTCCTGCTAGCTAGGGATAGATATATTTAACTGCTTTATGTACAAAAAGATAGTAGGGTAGGTATATTTATGGAATAAAGGTTACAGCTATTGAGAATAATATACACAGGATAAAGCCTACTATAACTAGTGTACATAAGGAGGAGAAGTTAAGTGGAAAAAGGACAAAGCCTTTATCAGGAGCTCGATACTGATAACAGACAAACCCTAGAGCCTGAGTTGATGAGTATCATGAAAGAAGAGATAGGCAAGGCTAAGGAGGGAAGGATACCCATTATTCGTGCCTTTGAGGCTATTGCAAAAAGGTCTGGCCTAAAGGCAAACACAATTAGAAACTACTACTATCGCTATATCCACAGTCAGGAGGATAGGACTCTTGTTGATAGTCACAGCAGGGAGGATACCCCTGTATTATTTACAAGTGACGCTATAGGTAGGGCCTTTACAGACCAGGAGACCAGGACCCTGATGAGGGAGATGCTAATTGCCCAGGGCAGGAATGAATCGGTCAGGGGCTGCGCCAATAGGTTAGCAGGTGGTAACAAGAGGGTACTAATAAGACTACAAAATAAATATAGGAGCATAATTGCTAGAGACCCCGACTATGTAAAGGAGATCATAAAAGAGCTAGAGGAGGAGGGCAAGGTCTGCTTTAATCCATATACCAGGAGGCGGATAAGGGGTATAGTATCTAGTTCATTTCCAAGTAAAAGCTCCCAAACAGCTACAAGTTACAAGGACTATGATAGCGACTATAAAAAGAGTCTATATAGTAGGGCCTTTAGTAGCAGGGATGACAGTTCAGGTGGCCAGCTATTAGAATTGATGGGACAGTTTGTAGCCAATATAAGGGACATAAACACCCTGTCAATCGATAGCCTAATTACTGGCCTAAGAGACCTATCTAGCCTGGCCCTAGGCAACAAAAGGGGGATGGATTACCTAGCAAGCTACGAGGATAAGATTAGAGACCTAAAAAATGAGATAACCCTCTTAAATGCAGTAATGAATAGGGACCGGGACCATCTGAGCAGGATAGAGGCCAAGTACAGGTCCTTGGTCAATACATGTAAGGACTATTTGGGCCTGTCAGATACAGACAAGCTAGCCCAGCTAAATAGCTTTTTAGCAGAGCTTAAAACCTATATAGTAGATGTATAAGGCATATAAATTAGTTTAAGCCATAGGTCTATATAGACCTATACAAGGTAGAGTGAACAAGATTTTTGCTCTACTTTTTTCTTTTTCTATTTACCCTAGCAGGTCTTGCCCAATTTCTTTGCCCATACAAGTTTGCCTACTTTTGCAGGATAAAGACTTGGTTTGTAGAATATTAAGACTACAAGGATTTAAGGTAGCTGGAGGTGAACGGCTATGCATACTGGCCATAGGGATAGGGTCAAGAACCGTTTTTTAAATGAGGGGCTCGACAGCTTTGACCAGCATCAGGTATTGGAGCTTCTTTTATTTTACTCAATACCCTACAAGGACACTAATGAGTTAGCCCATGAGCTGATAAACAGGTATGGGTCTTTGGCTGCAATACTAGAGGCAGACCCCTTTGAGTTACAAAAGGTCAAGGGTGTAGGGAAAAATACTGCAGTCTTACTTTCCTTGCTTCCCCAGCTTTGCCGTAGGTACCTAAAGGACAAATGGGGAGATAGGCCCCAGCTTTCAAGTACGCGTAAGGCTGGTGAGTATGCTATAAGCCTTTTCTCTGGCAGGCTAAATGAGGTTTTTTATGCCATTTGCCTAGATGCACAAAATAGGGTAACCTATCCTGCCCTAGTACATGAGGGTACCATTGATACAGCACCTATATATCCTAGAGAAATAGTACAGGCTGCCCTACGTCATCAGGCCACAGGCCTAATTCTTGCCCATAACCACCCTGGGGGTAGTCTTAATCCTTCGGGGGCTGACATAGACGCAACCAGGAGAATAATCGAAGCCTGTGATACAGTATCCATAAGGGTTGTAGACCATATAATAGTGGCAGGACAACGCTACTATAGCTTTGCTGATAATGGCCTTTTATAGGCAGGAGGTAAATATGAAGGAAACAGGACTTAAAAGGATTTGCACAATTGTTTTACTTACTCTACTGATTACCTGTCTTGGGGCAAGTATTAATATGCTAAGGCCCAAGGCTGAGGCTCCAAAGGCCTATGCACCGGTCTTTTCTCACGAAAGTGGCTGGTATAAAAATAAATTTAACCTAAGCCTGTCTACAAAAGAGCCTGATGCCAAGATATACTACACCTTGGATGGGTCTATACCTGATGAGAACTCCTTGTTATATACAGGTCCTATCTCCATCAAAAACAGGACAGAGCAGGCCAACACCATATCTGAGATAAAAACAGCAATAAATAATGATAATAAGCCTAGGACCAATGTCTTTAAGGGAAATGTCATAAGGGCCAGGGTATATAAAGATGGCTATGAGCCAAGCGATCTTGTTACCCATACCTATTTCGTGGACAAAAAACAAAGTGATAGGTACAGCTTTCCTGTAGTTTCTCTAGTTTGTGACCCGGATGACCTTTTTGATTATGAGCGTGGCATTTATGTACCAGGCAAGATATATGATGAGAGGATAAACTATGCTATACCGGATTATGAGAGGGAGGCCAACTATACACAAAAGGGTATCGAATGGGAAAGGCCTGTCCATATAGAGTTTTTTGAAACCGATGGCAGTCTGGCCTTTAAATTAGACGCTGGTATAAGGATCCATGGTGGCGCTACCCGTGCTACCCTGCAAAAGAGCCTTCGCATATATGCAAGGGCTGAGTATGATAAGCAAAATACTATAGATTATAGGATTTTCCCCAATGCAACTAAAGCCGATGGCAGCCCACTTGAAAAATACAAGAGGCTGCTACTTAGAAATGGCGGAAACGACTTTTGGGATTCCTTCTTTAGGGATGCCTTTATGCAAGACCTTGTAGCCCATACAGGCCTAGATAGGCAGTCTAGTAGGCCTGCAATTGTATTTATTAATGGGGAGTACTGGGGCATACACAATATTAGAGAACGAATAGATGACCATTATATAGCCAACAAATATGATATTGATACCAATAGGGTTGTCATCCTAGAGGGGGATGGTTGGCTGGCAGAGGGCGCAGATGGTGATGAGTTACATTACAAGAATATGATAGACTTTCTTTATGAAAAGGATATTTCACTTAAGGAAAACTATGACTATATAAAAACTCAAATGGATGTAGACAACTATATCGATTATCAAATCAGTCAGATCTATTTTGCCAACGATGACTGGCCTGGTAATAATATAAAGTTTTGGAGGGTCAGGACAGATGAATATATAGAGGAGGCAGGTCAGCTGGATGGTCGCTGGCGGTGGATCCTTTTTGATGTGGATTTTGGCTTTGGCCTTTACAAGCACCTAGATGGCTACAAGCATCAGACCCTGTCCTTTGCAATGCAAGAAAATGGCCCTGATTGGCCAAATCCTGACTGGTCAACCTTTTTGCTAAGGACCCTTATGAAAAATGAAGACTTTAAGCAGAGCTTTGTAAACAGGTTTGCAGATCACCTAAACAGCTCATTTTCAACCCCTAGGGTCTTGAGCAAGATAAATGAGTTTGAAAAGCTCTACAAAGCAGAAATGAAGGAACACATCTATAGGTGGAATACAATGGGCTCAGTAAATGACTGGGAGGACAGGGTATATGTATTAAAGCATTTTGCAGAGAAAAGGCCAGGGTCAATGTATAGCCAGCTAAATAGGGTACTTGACCTAGGTGGTACTTCAAAGCTAACCCTAGACTGTGATGATGACAAGGGCTATATCAAGGTAAACTCTATCTCCATAAAGAGGGGAGAGGTGGGAATAGGTGATAGACCCTATCCTTGGACTGGCATGTACTTTAACCAGGTTCCAATTACCCTTACTGCTGTTCCCTATGAGGGCAATAGCTTTATAGGCTGGGAGGGGGATATCAGTGAGGACCTAAGGGACCAGGCTAGGATAACCCTTAGCCTTGACCAGGCTATAAGCCTGACTGCTAGCTTTGATGGTACTGGAGGCTCGTCTAGCAAAGGGGCTGGCTTATTCTCAGGAAAGGGTCTTGTCTTTATAGTCCCCCTTGCCTTGCTTATCCTCTTTGGCCTTGTCCTTTTAGCCCTGGCCAAAAGACAGCATAGGCTATAAGAACCCATAAAAAAGCAGGGGACAAAGTCATAAAATAAAAAGGCGTTTAATTTCCGGATATTCGTAAATAATACCATTGTAGCTTACTTTTTTTAAAAAAGGAGTTGAAGCAATGGATAGACTTTCCTTGGTTCTTGTTATTATCGGAGCCTTGAACTGGCTGCTTATAGCCCTGTTCCAGTTTGATTTAGTGGCATCATTATTTGGCGGACAGGAAGCCTTCTTAAGCAGAATAGTATATGGTCTTGTTGGCTTGGCTGGTATCTGGTGTATAACGCTATTATTTAGAGAACGCGAAAAAAGAACTACATAAGGAAAAAGGATACTTAAAAGAACTCCGGCAGCAACCGGAGTTTTTTCCTTATAGATGAAGCCTGTCCATAGCTATGATATAATGAAAAAAGGGAAAGAAGGACAAGCAAGTAGATATAAAAATTAAGAGCAAAAGGGCAGAGGGGGTAAGATTATGAGCCACTTTCGTTTTATCCACGCCGCAGACATCCACCTAGGTAGTCTACTTAATATCGATAGACCAAATAAACAAATGTCAAGCCTTCAGGAGAGGGCAGTCTATGATGCCTTTGAAAGACTATGCAAAATAGGTATTGATCAGGATATAGACTTTCTCCTAATTGCAGGTGACCTATATGATAGCGACTCTAAAAATATATATGCCAACAAATTCTTTATAAGAATGTGTAATGAATTAAAGGATAAGGGGATTGACCTTTATGTTTTAGCAGGTAACCATGATCCCCTAAACCAGCAATGGGACTACTTTGACCTACCCGACAATGTTAAGATATTTTCTGCAGACCAAGCAGACCAATACCTAGTTGAGAGGGAGGGCCAGGTCCTAGCTAGGATTATAGGCCAATCCTACAAGAGTAAATGGGAGTCAAGGAGGGTCTACGAGGGCTTTGAACTAGATAAGGACGGGATATTTAATATAGGTCTACTCCACACCCAACTAGAGTCTGGTGACAAAAAGTATATTCCAGCAAGGGCCACAGACCTAGCTAAAAATGAGGCCATCCATTACTGGGCCCTGGGCCATATACACAGGCCACAACTAATAAGGGACCAAGACCCTGTGATTGCCTATCCTGGCATACCCCAGGCCAGGGATTTTGGTGAGCAGGATCAGGGAGGGGCCTATCTAGTGGAGGTAAGGGGGACCCGTATAGTAAAGATGGCCTATCTTGCAGTTTCATCTGTGATTTACAAGACAGTAGAAATTGACATCTCATCTAGTGAACTAAAGGAAGCCAAGACCCTAAACGACCTTGAGGACCATATTATAGCTATAGGCCAGAGCCTGGCTGAGTCACAAACAGGCAAATGGCCAGCAGACCTTGAGGAGATAGCTGACAATAACTTAGCCCAGCAGCCCGTAGAGGCCTATATTATCAGGTGGCTAATAAAGGGCAGGGGTCAGCTCCACAAGCTTTTAAAGGACTTAGGACAAGAGGGAGAATCAGAACTAGCAGAGGGCCTAAGAAGGCAACTTGCTGGCTTTTCACCCTTGATTTGGACAGACTCTATCCAGTTAAGGACTGGCATGCCAATAACAAGAGAGCTAGAGGCTGACTACCAACATATAATTGATATGATGGACCAAGCAATAAGTGGCCTATATGAGGATCAGAGCCAGCAAAATGAACTTTTAGACCTATTAGGTAGGCTATGGACAAGGCAGGAGGATCCAGAGGACAGGGATTATCTAAAGTTTCACCTAGATGACAAGACCCTAAAGCAAATGACAGATAGTGCTAAACAGCTAGTTTTAGAAAAGCTAGTGGACAGGGCAGGTGACCAGTAAATGAGGATAAAGCGGCTTTTTATAGGAGACTTTGGTATATTTAGAAACCAGACCTTGGAGGACTTAGGTCCGGGTATAGTCCTTGTTGGTGGCAAGAATCGGGCTGGTAAATCCACCCTTATGAGCCTGCTTCGGAGCCTAGGTTCTGGCTTTACAAAGCACAAGGGCCTGCCACCGGCCAACATAAAATACCAGGTGGAGGCTGACCTAATAGCAGAGGGAGACCAGGACAGGACAAGGATTCGGATAGAGGGCAAGTCTTCACCAATTCTCACCCCCCCTCCAGGCAAGAGCTACACTATAGAGGACCTATTCCCAAGTGAGTTAAGCTACAAGCACCTTTATACCATTAGCCTAGATGAGCTTATGAAAAGGCCAGAGGACCTAAACAACAAAGAACTGGCCCAGCTCCAGTCTCTGATTCTAGGTGGGGGCTACCAGGATATAGCCCATATAATAGAGCTTGAAAAGGACCTTTCAAGAGAAGCTGAGGCAATAGGAGGCAAAAAAGGGGACCCGGGAGTAAAGGACTTTAAGCCCCATACCCAAAGGATCAAGGAGGGGATAGAGGAAAGGACCCAGGCCCTATTGCAGCTTGATGACTATAACAGGACCAGCAATGAAAGGGAAGGATTACTAGAGCAAAAGGAAAAGAGTCTTAGGGATAAAGAGATCCTTGAGGCAGAGCTTGATATCCTAGAGGCCCTTAAAAATTCCTATGATGATATTGCCTTACTAAAGGAAAAGGAAGGCCTACTTGAATCTCATCCCGGTAGGCAGATAGCTGAGGACTTTCCCCATGAAATGCTTGAACTAGTGGAGGATAACTATAGGGCCTATAGCAAGCTAAAAGAAGAAAGAGACCAGGCCTACTATAGTATAAAGGGAAATTTCCATAAAGAGGCTGATATCCCTGCAGCCATTGGCCGGATAAGAGACAGAGAAGCTAGTATTAGGGAGGCTAGTTCACTGCTGCCTGCCATCAAAGTAAGACTAGAAAATCTAGAAAAGCTCAGGGCAAGCCTAAGGACTAGTAGACAGTCGCTGACCGACAAGCTAAGAGGCCTAGGCTTAGCAAATACTAAAGAAGAGCAGGATAGGATTGAACTTTTAGAGCTAAATTCAATAACTACAGAAGCTGAGCTATTAAATAATGCTAATAGACTAAAAAGTCTATTAGACCAGGAAAAAGACCTGCTAGGTCGCAGGGACAGCTATTTAGATGAGCAAGAGAGGCTAAAAAAGGAAGAGCAGACCAGGCAGGTGACATCACTAGCCAAGGCTATAAGAACTTTTCTCTCCTTGTCTATAGTAGCTATCATTATAGGCTTTGTACTAGCTAGCCAAAACCCTGTTTTAGGTATTTTACTAGGATTGTTTGCTATTATAGGTTCTGCCCTTTATCCCGTATTAGCTTTTATAAAGCAAAAGGAAGCCAGGCAAAGGCTTGAAGCTATTAGATTAGACCTACCTATAATAGAGGGAAAGCTAGAAAGGCTTGAGACGAAAATTGAAAGGGTAAAAAGCGATAAAGAGGCTATAGAGGCCAGGTTAAGAGAGATTAACACAGCCCTAGCATGTAGCCTAGACTATGATTATCTTTTGACCCAAAGATTTTATTCTTCACTTGTGGACCTACAGGCAAGCATAAGGGCCATCAGGACTAATGAGGAAAACTACAAAAAAGACTTTACTAGTATTAGGAGAGACTTAAGTGAAATAGAGGCTTTATTAGATGACCTAGTCCAAAATGGACAAAAAGCTCAACCCCATCTAGACAATAGGTCAGTTGACAGCACTAGCAAGGGTCAAATGGCTGATAACCCTATAGTTAGTCTTGAGCATGACCTCGATAGCCTAGAGGAGCTAGAAGGAGCCCACAGTAAAGTCAGTGAAAGGCTAAGGGGGATAGTCAGTCTCCTAGAGGAGGTCAAGGACTTTGTTAGGAAAGAGGAGGAGCTTTTTGACCAGGAGGACAAGCTTAAAAGACGTATGGGTATACCTATTGAAATAACAGCCCCTGATAAGGCAAATGAACTTGCTATTGAAAGGCTATTTATAGATTATAAAGAAAAAGCTAGGGCTAAAAAGGACTACTTAGGGCTCTTAAGGGAGGTAAAAGACCTAGAGACCAACATAAGAAAGGCTGGGTCTACAGCTAGGGTAGTATCTGCTATAAGCCTACTAGGCCTTGACCTAGAGGGGGAGGAGACCGATTATTTACTCAGTCTTTTTGATAATTATATAATAGCTGAGTCCTTAGACAAGGAATATAGCGAAAAAAAAGCTAGCCTAGCTAGTAAAGAGAAAGAAATAACTTCTCTTACAGAGAGTATCCAGTCTGCAACTGACAAGCTAAATAGCCTAGAAGAGAATGCCCAGCTAGAGTCAGCCCATAGGAAAATAGACCAGGCCAGGTCTGACCTATGGCCCCTAGCCTATAGGTATGCGCTCCTTAGGACAGCAGCCCATATTTGTACAAAGGTTAAAGACTCCTTTTTAGAAAGGATGGGGGATGAGCTTTTAAGGCCAGCCCGACAAATCTTAGAGAGCCTGACAGCTGGCCAATACAAGGGCATTACACCAGTTGATGATTTTACCCAGCTAGACTATAGCTTTAGCCTTGCAGATGGGACTAGCCAAGAAAGCGTTGATATCCTTAGCCGTGGCACACGAGACCAGGTCTTTTTAGCAGTAAGGCTAGGTAGGATAAAGAGCCTAAAACCTGCCCCTATCATAATAGATGACTCCTTTGTAAACTTTGATTCAGGCCACCTAACAAGGGCCTTGGACTTAATCTATGATCTGAGCCAAAGACAACAAATATTTATAATGACCTGTCATCCCCACCTAGTTGATCAGCTGGCTAGGCTCGGTGACTCAGTCCAATACTGGCAGTTAGACCAGGGTAGCTTTAGCCTATCTGGGCCAGACAGATTGATAGACCACCTTAAAAGTAGCTAGAGTTTGGGCTATCTAGCCTAAACACTAGGGATTAAAGTAAAAAGCAAAGTTTCATATTAATTAGTATATAGAGTAAAAATTCAATCAAGAGCAAAACCACAAACAAAAGTTAGGGGAGGCCACAATAAAAACTGTAGCCTCCCCTTAAAGATTTTAAAATTTAGTTTCTTTTAATGCTTTTTACTTGCTTTCACCTTTTAAAGCTAGCCCTATTTCTCGCTTACAATCCTTATAAGCTCCTCACTTACAGGCTTGCTATTTTCGTCAACAAGGGCAAAGTTCATTAGCTTGTAAGACCAGACTGCCCTGCCTATCTTATGCTTTTTGGTAATATCGATAAAGTCCCTATGCCAGTTTATCCTGCTTTGCATTGGAGCTACGTCAATAACACCATATTCACCACAATATACAGGTTTTCCTGTGGCCTCCATAAAGTCGAGAGCAGGCTGCATGTCACCCTCCATCAGCTTTTTGTTCATCTCATGGTCTAGGAAAAAGTCATTGCCCGCCTTGTATTGGGGATAGGCATCTAAAAATTCCTTTAGGCCTGGTATCATACCTGGATAATCTATAGTGGCATCGAAGTCTACGCATATCTGACTCCAGCCAGCCCTCTGGTGGGTAAAGAGGAAGGGGTGGTAGAAATGGTAGGTATAGATAATGCGGTCACTATCCTTTAGGACATCAATATTTTTAAGCTCATAGATGGCAGAGTAGTGGTTGCCACCGTAAATTATGTATCTTTCTTCATCGATCTTGTGGATTTCCTTGATGGTTTCGTGGGCAAGTTCATTCCACCTGTCGCTATTGGGCTCTACTACCTCGTTTAGTAGCTCAAAAATGAGGTTGTCACCCTCGGACTTGTACCTTTCTGCGAACATTGTCCAAATGCCAATAAAGCGGTCCTTCATATGACGGTCTGTAAATAGGCTGTTGCTATCTAGGGTACCAAAGAAATAACCAGGTGCTTCGTGTAGGTCTAATATTAGGTTTAGGCCATACTTTTTGCACCACTTAAGACAAGAGTCAACATAGGCCAAACCTGACTCCTTGTATTCAAAGGGTTTGTTATCATCTTCTAATACTCGGTAGTTAAAGGGCAGGCGAACATGGTCCATACCCCAAGAGGCTATTTGCTTTATATCTTCTTCTACTATAAAGCTTTTAAAGTGGTCATGGTCATAGGTCCGATACTGAGATATCCAGCCCCCTAGGTTTACTCCTGCTTGATAGTTGTCCATTATGTTCTTCATAAGTGCAGCTCTCCTTTTATTTTCACTTAATCCTTGTCTAATAATGAAGCTTTTTGTCAATTTTAGCTTAGCAATAATACAGGTCACTGTCAAGGCCTTGAAAAGGACCTTTGTAAAGGCCTCTAGTATTGCTAATATGGTTTTATCCAGGCCTATATGATAGAATAATGGAAAGGTATATATAGGAGGTGGCCAATTGATTGAGCAAAAACCAATAGGTGAAATGGGAAAAGGCGATTCAATCCAAGGTTATTACCTACTAAAGTATGTGACTTTGAGGACAACAAACGCCAACAACCGGTATTATGACCTTACCCTTGCGGACAAGACAGGAGAGGTAAACGCAAAAATTTGGGATGTGCAAATGGTAAAGGGTATGGAGCTTAAGGATGGCATAATTGTAAAGGTTAGGGGTGTAGTAAACGAATGGCAGGATTCACTCCAGCTCAAGGTTGAAAGGATTAGACTATTAGAGGCCCAGGAGGACTTAGATATAGAGGACTTTGTCCCTGCGGCACCCTACAAGGCAGAGGAAATGCTAGAGCAGGTCCTAGCCTATATTGGTAGGATAAGGGACAAGGACATAAGGGGAATAACAGAGACTATACTAAAAGAAAAGCAGGAAAAGCTATTATTTTATCCAGCAGCTATGAGAAACCACCATTCAATTAGGTCTGGTCTTTTGTATCATATGCTAACTATGCTTAAGATGGCAGAAAAGGTTATGGAGGTCTATAGCTTTTTAAACAGTGATTACCTTTATGCAGGTGTTGTGCTCCATGACTTATCTAAAATAGAGGAGATGGAGTCCAATGAGCTAGGAGTTGTATCTTCATATACTCCTGAGGGCATGCTACTAGGCCACATAATCCAGGGGATAAAGACTATAGACCGGGTAGGTAGCCAGCTAGAGGCAGACCAGGAGACTATCATTCTCCTCCAGCACCTAGTCCTATCCCACCACTATGAGCCAGAGTTTGGTAGCCCCAAGAGGCCTATGATACCAGAGGGAGAGATACTCCATTATCTTGACCTGATGGATGCCCGTATGTATGATATGCAAAAGGCCCTTGAAAATGTTGAACCCGGTGGCTTTTCAGAGAAGATTTGGCTCTTGCATAATCGCAATATCTATAGGCCAAAAAAAGAGGCTAGCAGAGACCTAGATGAACAATAATCTAGCAAGCTAGACATCTTGGGCTAGCAAGTAGCATAGACGGAGATAGATCTTAAGCTTAGCTAGTAGCACTGATTAAGATAGATCTAAGGGCTAGCGAAAAGCTTAGACGGGGCTAGATCTTAGGGCCAGCCAGTAACATAGGACCATAAAACAAGGCTTTGAGGATAGGATTTCATATGGATTATGTCCTAAGTGCTGAAGAAGATGGCAAGCTGAAGAAGATGGCAAGCTGAAGAAGATGGCAGGAAGTTTATTTTTAATAAATCATAGACTAACTACAAGACCAATGGAGAAAAAGGGTCATTGGTCTTGTTTTAAATTTAAAAATGAGGTGTTTAATTAATGAGTCTAACTCCAAGGGAGAAAGAGACTATACATTTAAAAAAGGTATATAAAATCCTATTAGCTGAATATGAACAAAGGCTAAACCAGGTTAATAACTTTAAAATAAACTTAATAAAGGCAGGCAGGGACCTATGGCAGGGTGAAAAGCATACCTGGGAGCAGGGTGATATTGATGCTGCCTCAGATGTCAAGCAGGCCCTAGACATAATAGAAAATGAAAACCGCAAGTATAGGCAGGCGGCAAACCAGCTACTAAAGATTGAAAAGCTAAAGGAGAGCCCCTATTTTGGCCGCATGGACTTTATCGAAGAAGGCTATGACAAGGAGGAAAAGATATATATAGGGACCTCAACCCTTTTCGATAAAGGGGGGGATATCCTGATCTATGACTGGAGGGCTCCTGTATCGAGTATGTTTTATGACTATGACATAAGCGAGGCCTCCTACAAGTGTCCAGAGGGCCTAATAAGGGGAGAGATTACCCTAAAACGCCAGTTTAAAATCAGCAAGGACCAACTGCTTTATATGTTTGACACCGGTATAAAGATAGATGATGAGCTACTCCAACAGATCCTAAGCCAAAATACCGATGAAAAAATGCGTACCATTGTTACCACTATCCAGCGGGAGCAAAATAGAATTATAAGGGATGAGGACCATCAGCTATTAATGCTACAGGGGGTAGCAGGTAGTGGCAAGACCTCCATTGCCCTCCATAGGATAGCCTACCTATTGTATAGGTACAGGGACAGGACTATTAGTTCTAACAATATACTTATCTTTTCACCTAACACGGTCTTTAATGACTATATATCCCAGGTCCTACCGGAGCTGGGCGAGGAAAATATGCAGCAAACCACCTTTGACGAATATTTAGCAAGGCTAGTTGGCAGAGGACAGGGCTTTGAGGACAGTATTTCCCATATGGAGTTTGTACTAAATACTACAGAGGATGACAAGGAAAGGCTAGAAGCAATCGCCTACAAGACCTCACTTGCCTATTATAGGATGATAAAGGAATATGTTTCCTATATAGAACAAACCCACTTTAAATTTTACGATATAAGCTTTAAGGGTAATGTCCTAGTTAGCAAGGAGGAAATGAAGGAGCTCTTTATAAATACCTATGCTGATATGCCTATTGTAAAAAGGCTGGCCAGGCTAAGAAAACGCCTCCATTATTTAATTAGGCCTGCCTGGGAGGAGAGGCTAAAGCAAATAGAAGAGGACCTTGCTAGCAAGCCAGATTTTCAGGGCAAGATAAAGGCGGAGGCCAGGCTTATTGTATTCAAAGAGTTTAAGCAGGTTAGGCAGCAAATCGATGCCATGCTAGACTTTGACCCCTATTTAGCCTATACCAATATGCTAAGCGATAAAAGCTTTCACCAGACCCTTGACCAAGACATACTACCATCAAAGATTAGGCCTATCCTGACTGCGGGCTACCCTAAATCTAATAAGGATATCCTAGGCTATGAGGATGTATCGGCCTATGTTTACCTAAAGGCCTTAATCGAGGGAGTCCCCTCTATGAATCATATAAAGCATGTAGTGGTAGATGAGGCCCAGGACTATAGTCCAGTGCAGTATGGCTTATTAAAAAAGCTTTTTCCCAACTGTGGCATAACCCTATTAGGTGACTTAAACCAGACTATAAACCCCCTTAGACCAGATTTTGATTATAGTAATCTAGTAGAAATCCTAAGGCCAAAGAACCATGTGACCTACAGGCTGACCAAGGGCTATAGGTCTACCTCAGATATAGTTGAATTTACCCGCCATATCCTAAAGGATGGCCATGATATTGAGTCCATAGCACGAAGTGGGGACAAACCGACAATTGTAAAGGCCGAAAATGAAGCAGACATGATAGGGGCTATACTAAGGGATATAAATAAGGGTATTGATGGAGCTAGTCAATCTATTGGCCTTATATGCAAGACTGCAAAAGAAGCAAGGCATGTATACAATAGGATCAAGAATCATACCAGGGCTAGCCTATTGACTAAGGATGACAAGACCTTTAAAAGTGGCCTATTAGTCCTGCCAGTTTACCTTGCCAAGGGCCTAGAGTTTGACCTAGCCCTAGTATACCAGGCAAACGAAGAAAACTATGGACAGGATAAGGATCGAAAGCTCCTATATACAGCCTCTACAAGGGCTCTTCATAGGCTAATTCTTTATCATACAGGCAGCCTATCTCCTCTCTTAAGGGACCTGCCCAAGGACTCCTATCTTGTGGAGACCATTTCTTAGAGATTTATAATTAAATAGACAGACAAGTATACAAAATAAAAGCTCGGATAAGCGAGCTTTTGTTTTTGCTGCCCTATTTAATATTATATGTATAAACAAAGTAAACTGCCTTTCTAGTCCTTTCCTTAATTCATCGGAGAAATATTTATTGTGAGCAGACATATTACAAGAGAAAATCCCCTTTAAAATCCTAGCCTTAGACTAAAAAATTATTGCAAAACAATAATTAGTATGGTATTATATCTTTAAAATTATTGTAAAACGATAATATTATTATGTGTATAGAGGAGGTCTTGTAATGAAAAGGAAGAAGGGCCTATACATTTTTTTAGCAGTTGAGCTAGTGGTCTGCCTACTACTTGCCATAACCACAAGGGGAGGGGGCAGTAGTGGCTATAGTAGCCTAATGAAATTTCCTTTGGCACAGCTAGCTAATATTCTAAGGAGCCTCTCTCTATCTAGCCAGCTAGGGAATATGATTGCCCTAATCCTATACATACTTATTGGACTCTTGCCCTTGGTCTACCTTGCCTATAGGCATTATAAAAAGAAGAAAAGCATAGAGGATATTATACTACTGCCTATTTTCAGTATCATACTTTTTACAATACTTTATTTGATGATAAATCCAGGCCTAATAAATAGATACTTTGGACCTTTGACTTTTCCAGGAGTCAGCCTAGCTGGTATGGGTAAATCCATCCTTGGAGGAGTATTTTACTCTGCGCTTGCTGCATACCTAATCCTAAAGGCTATTAGAAATATTGAGCAAAGGGATACCGACAAGCTACTAGATATCCTTGCTTACCTTTTCTATATAGCTATGGCCATAGGAATATTTTCCGTATTTTACCTAGGGGTCGGGACCTTAGCCATGGATATTCAGGCCTTAAAGGATGCAAATACAGGCCCTGCAATATGGCTCTCGCCCAGCTACCTTTTTATGATACTGGCCTTTATCTTAGATAATACTCCAACCCTTTTATTTGTCTATATCTTCATTGTGGCTATCAGGCTTGTAGAGGCCTTAAGGGTTGATAGGTATAGTGATGAAGTTATAGCTAGCTCGACAAAGGTCTTTAGACTAAGTAAATTTGCCCTCCTTTTTATTATGGTTGGCAATTTAGCCTTTAACCTACTTCAGGTCATCTGTAGTAAGTACCTTTACAATGTGGCCTACAAAACCCTTGTACCACTAAATCTTTTAGGTCTGAGCCTGCTTATGCTCTTGGTTGGCAGGTATTTTAGCCAATCCAAGAAACTATACACAGACAACCAACTTTTTATCTAGGGGTGTTATCATGGCTATAAAGGTACACCTAGAGGAGGTATTAAAGGATAGACAAATGACCTCTAAAGAGCTTTCTAGCCTTATTGGTATTACAGAGGCCAACCTCTCCATTCTAAGGAGTGGCAAGGCCAAGGGTGTTAGATTCAACACCCTAAACAAAATCTGCTACTATCTACAATGTGATGTAGGGGATATTTTAAAATTCGATGGAGTCTTGGAGGATGAGGCTGATGAATAAAAGGTACACAGCTATAGTTTTACTTATATTGACAGGGGTTTTATTCCTAAATGGCTGCCAGTTAGCCCTAGAGGGAGAGGGCGATAGCAAAAATGACCGCTTTTGTGGCTTTTATATTACATTTGAAGATATTTGGGCTAGTAATAGAGCAGATAGTGGAGAAGCAGACTTTGATGGGATGGACCTAGCCAGAATACAAGACTTTGACTTAAATGATATGGCTTGGGATATGGGCCAAGGCCAAGGCAAAATCTATGCTAAAGAAAAGCCGGTTTTGGAGGATGGCATCTCTACTATTATCTATGTCTTTGATGGTATAGAGGGTATCCCATTTTTCTTGGCCTCTGTAGCTGCTAACGACATGGGTCAGGGATATTGGACAACTATTATGGAGAACAATGTATTCGATGCCAAGGTCATGATCAATGATGAAGGTGGAGAGATAGAGGGTACCATTTACCTAGGCCTAGACATAGAGGGGATCTTTTATTTAAATCCTGTCTACCAAACTACTGACCACAAGGTTTATATGTTGGAAGGACAGGGAGTACATTTTTCAAGTGGGCTAGGTGGGTCTATGTCTTATGATATGTCTGAAACATATGAAATACTAGAGGATGGCAAGGAGAAAATAGTCACCAAAAAAGCAAAGATTACCTTGGACCGGATGGATCCTACTACTACTATAGTCTTTAAGGAGATGGACCAATCAGATCAGCTAGTGGCAAGCACTGAAATAAAGAGGGGGGCCATACCAGAGACCATATATCTATATGAGACTACTGAATATATAATAGTTGAGGAATATTCAGTCCGTGTAGATGGTCAGCCTATTACCAAAAGGTCTATATTAGAAATGGACGATTCCTCTGGCTCTATGACCTATGAGTGCAGATTTATAAATGAAAAGGGCTATGCGGAGGGAGCAGTTATACAATTTGAAAGGTAAGCTATGACAGGGTATTAAATACTATTTTATAGTACAAGTGTTTCATTTGTGTTACATATATTAAGCTTTTCTTAAATAGTTATAAGTATATAGCATTCGCTTATTTTGCGTCTTATAATGTAAGTATACAAAGACACAAGAAGGATTATTTTATACATTTCTATGTATAGCAGGGGGAATAATAGGTGGCGAAAAGAAAAGCTTTTTTAAGGCATCTGAGTTTGATTACAAAAATTCTATGCCTTTTTTTAATTGTTAGCCTTTTATTCATTGTAGATATCCCCCTTGCCATAGAAACCCTACATCCCATAGCTGACAAACCAGCCTCTGGGGATGTAGGAAGTGTGGACCATATTGATGGAGACGACTCAAACAAGCCCAATATTGACCAGGAGCCGAGCCCAACACCGACACCGGAGGAAAAGGAGTCTGGATCAGATAGGCCTAGCCAGGGGCCTGAGGATAGGACCCCAAGGCCTGATGATAAAGGCAGCAATGAACCCAGCAGAACTGACCATCCCTCCCAGGAAACTGACCCCTCTGATGGCCCAGAGGATAGCCAAGAGCCAGATGACAAGGAGGGCCAAGGACCTAGTGGTCTACCAGAGGACCCTGAGGATAATAAGGAGGGGCAAGGACCAAGTAGTCCGCCCCAAGAAGCAGGACAAGAGCAAGATCCAGGGGCTACAGAGGAACCGGATAAGGAGATAAATAAATACCAGCTGGCAGCCAGTCAGCCTATACTTCAAGAGGACCTTAATAAATTATATGGCAGAAATGAAGACAAGGTTGCCTATCTAACCTTTGACGATGGGCCAACAAGGGCACATTCCAATGCCATATTAGATATCCTTGCCAAGGAGGATGTAAAGGCAACCTTTTTCCTAATTGGTAGCCAGGTCGAGCTCTATCCTGATATAGTAAGGCGCCAGTATAGGGAGGGCCATGGTATAGGTAATCATACCTACTCCCATGTTTTCAAGGACATATATAGAAATCCTAATAGCTATACAAAGGAACTAAGAAAAATGGAAAAGCTCTTGCAGGCCACCCTGGACACCGACAAGCGCTTTAGGCTAACTAGATTCCCTGGCGGATCCTTTGGCGACCATTTAGCCCCCTTTAGAAAAAAAGTAAACAGCGAGGGCTTTGTATATATAGACTGGAACTGTGTTAATGGCGATGCAGAAAGCCTTGAGAAAAGGAGCCCTGAGGACCTACTAAAAAGGTTTAAAGATACAGTTAATGGCCAGACCAGCCTTATTGTACTTATGCATGATTCAGTTGGCAAGGAGGCTACAGTAGAGGTCCTGCCAGAGATTATTAGCTATCTTAGACTAAAGGGTTATAGGTTTGAGCTTTTGCCTGGATCTAGGGGTTTTTAGTCCGCTATACTAGTTATCGTATTTTAGATATTAAGCAAGAGAAATTAAGTTTATATATAGTTTTTAGAGGGTAGGATGTGTAGCTAGTTCAAATACTACCATTTTTATTATCCTATCTTAAAGGATAAGGGCTACTGCTATTGAAGTATTTATTATATGAGGGCCTGGGACTTAGGCCTAATAGCAGTAATCTTATAAGGGACTATTGTATAGAAATACTTATAGCTTGCCAGCTAAAGTAAAAAGATTTTAGTAGCTATAATTTATCTAGGAGGGGCTAGTTAGTGAAGAGGCTAGAGGATCTAAGGCAAAGGATTAAGACAAACTTAAGGGACAATATACTAAGCTTTTGGACAGACCATATGGTTGACCAAGCAAAGGGTGGCTTTTACGGTAGGATATCAAATGATATGAAGCTTGATAGACAGGCTGATAAGGGTCTAGTTTTAAATACCCGTATACTATGGACCTATTCTGCTGCCTACAATTGTTTAGGGGACCAGGCCTATTTAAGATTAGCCCATAGGGCCTATGACTACCTACAAAACTACTTTTGGGATAAGGATAACAAGGGTGGCTATTGGATGCTAGACTATAGGGGAAGGCCAAAGGAGTCAGAAAAGCTAGTCTATGGCCAGGCCTTTATGATATATGCCCTTGCCGAGTACTACAAGGCAAGCCAAGATAGGGAGAGCCTAGATATGGCCATAGACCTATACAGGACCCTGGAGGCAAAGGCTACTGACCCTATCTACAGGGGCTATCTTGAAGGTTTTTCTGCCAACTGGGATTACAAAAAAGGCCTTTTGATAAGCGATGGGGAGCACAAGGACTCGGAAAAGACTATGAACACCCACCTTCACCTGCTAGAAGCCTATACAAACCTACTTAGGGTATGGGAGGATGAGGGCCTAAAAGATAGGCTAAGGCAGCTAGTCGACATTATGACAGACCTAGTCTTAAACAAGGAAAGCTGGCATTTTGATGTCTACTTTGATAGACAATGGGGCAGCCTAACTGATCTTGTTTCCTATGGCCATGATATAGAGGGGAGCTGGCTCCTAACAGAGGCAGCAGAGGTCTTGGCAGACAGGGACTATATCAAAAAGGTAGAGCAAATAAGCCTTAATATAGCCCAGACAGTCCTTGACCAAGGCCTGGATATTGACGGTGGCCTATTTAATGAGGGGACTAGGCAAGGACCCCATGACAGGGACAAGTATTGGTGGCCCCAGGCTGAAGCCCTTGTAGGCTTTTTTAATGCCTACCAAATATCACAGGACCAGGCCTTCTTAGATGCATGCATAAAGTGTTGGGATTTTATCGACAGCAAGCTGGTAGATCATAAAAATGGTGAGTGGTTTGAGTACATAGACATAGGGGGCCAGCTAGCAGGGCCAGATGAAGCCAAGGCTGATGAGTGGAAATGCCCCTATCACAATAGTAGGGCCTGTATGGAGTTACTAACTAGGCTCAATAAAAAAATAAATAAAAAATAGGCCCAATTTTATAGGCCTATTGTCATTAGCAGTTCAAGGATTTGCTTTAGTCAATTGTAGGGATCAAAGGCAATTGGCTTTTAGACTAGGACCTTATTAGTCAATCAACCATGCTAGTCTAGACTTGATAACTCAACCCGTATCTTGTCTTGGAGGTTGTCCTGACTTACAATATCGATACCATCTTCATCATCTATTTGCTTTATTGGTATATTAAAGCTAACCTTGGTCCCTAAATTTTCTTCGCTTTCGATCTTGATATCTCCATCATGGAGCTTAACAAAGGACCGGGCTAGGGCCAGGCCAATACCAGAACCCTCATAGTAACTATATTCAGGATTTTTCTCCTGCCAAAAGCGGTTAAAGACCTTGTCAAGGTTTTCAGCCTTGATACCTGTACCCGTATCCTCAATGGACAGGTTCAAGAAACCTTCTTCTACTAAAAGGTTTACCTCAATCCTACCATCTCTTGGTGTAAACTTGACAGCGTTGGAGAGTAGGTTTAAAACAATTCTTTCTATTTTTTCTGGGTCACAGGCTACTGCTTGCTCTTCAACATTTGTATCAAAGATAAGCTGTATACCCTTTTGCTTTGCATAATCGCTAACTGACATTACTATTTCCTCTACCAGAGGAACAATATCTACATTTTTAAGCTGTAGCTTTTGAAAGCCTGTATCTATCTTTGTTATATCTATATAGTTGTTTACTAGCCTAAGTAGCCGCATGCAGTTTTGCTTCATAATGGCAAGGGTCTTTTCATGTGCCTTAAAGCAGCCAAAATCCCTGTTTCTCTCAAGCTCTAGGAGCTGGATAGAGCATAGGACTGCATTTATAGGTGTCCTTAGCTCATGGGCAATGTTAGCATAAAAAAAGGATTTCTCATGTTCTTCGGCTAGGGCTCTGGCTATCTTTTGCCCCTCTCTCCTAGTAAGGATGATTTCCTTTCTAAGTCGCCTGTATATTATACCACCTGTAACCGTTAGGCCTATTATAAAGACAGCAGTGATTACCAGGGAGTCAGATAAGAGTATTAGGGTTTGCCTCATAAGGCTCCCATAGCTTTGCTCTATAATAATACTCCACTGGACCTGGTCTATAAAGGAATAGGAGGACAAATACTTTTTCTTGTCCACTGGATTACGGTAGACCAGGGCCCCTGCTTCTTTATCCTCTAATACCTTTGCAACAGGCTCCCAGTCTGTTGCAGGTTCTGACATCTCTATCATTTCTTTTTTAGGGTGGAGGGCGATTTTACCTGTCCCATCTACTATATAAAGAGAGGTCTCTTGACCAAAGTCATATTCCTCTAGCCTATTATATAGCTTGTCTAGGCTTATAAGTAGGTTGGCTACACCCTTGGTTTTTCCCTGCTCATCCTTTACTCCTGCTGCTATGACTAAAATGGGGTTTTCCGAGGTCCTACTAATAAGGGTATTTGAAATTGCAAGATCACTGCCTGCCATTAGGTCCTTGAAAAAGCCCCTATCAGATATATCAAGCAAGGGATTGTCATCTGACCTAACTAGCTGGACACCATCTGCGTCGGTGATACTCATAGACTCAATATCCGGGTGGGCAGCAGCTAGCATATGTAGATATGCTTTTAGGTCTTGTGGGTTTTCGGCCTTTTCAGCCTCATGGCTAAGGCCAAGTAGTAGTGAGGTCCTATCTTCAAATAGGTCAGATATGGTTTCTGAAATATTACTAACAACTATTTGCATGTCGTCAGTCTTCTTTTTGATGACCTGGTTAATTGTGATGGAGTAATAAACAATGGACAACAAGACAATAGGAATAATAGAGAAAAAGACAATTGACCTTAAAAGGGATAAGCGGGTTGTCCTTTTGACTCTATTGCATTTATCCAAATGTGAATCAACCTTTGATATGCTAATATCAGACATACTATCCACCTAACTATTTTGAGGTAGAACTCTTGGAAGTAAGATATGCTGAGTACTCGCCCCAATACCTCTTGTTTTTCCATCTTTTTCTGAGATTATATCATATTTCGACAAGAAATTCTTACGCAAATAGCATTATTGGGTGATTTTTTTTAATATTTATGCAAATTTCACTTATTTAGCTCTATTATTCTAGACTCTAGGGCTGCCAGGTCAAAGCAGATGATACCATCTACTATGCTAATATTAGCCTTGCTTTCTAGATCAATAGCCTGCTTTGGCTGAAACCTGGCTAGGTCTAGCCTAGTAAAGGTAGGCTCAGAGCCCATGTTTACAGCTACAGCCAAGAACTTTTCCTTGTCATATCTAGCAAAGGCCAGACAGGACTTGTAGGAGTATAGGATTTCAAACTCACCCGTAACTAGGACCCTATTATCCTTTCTAAGCTTTATCATCCTTTTATATAATGAAAGGATAGTCTCATCTAAAGCTTGCCAAGGAAAGGTCCTCCTATTAAAGGGGTCCTCATAGCCTTCCATACCCACCTCATCTCCATAATAAATACAGGGGACACCAGGCAGGGTCATGAGTAAAAGCAGGGCATTACCGAGCCGCTTTTTAGCTAGGTCTAGCTGGGCCCTATTGAGCCTAAATACTGCCTTTTCATCCTTGGTTAGGTCTTCAGGGAGTTGGCAGTCAGCTAAGAGTGTGATTATCCGGGCTACGTCATGACTAGATAAAAAGTTCAGTAGGGAATAAAAGGCCTCCCTAGGGTAGTTTTCATATAGGGACATTAGCCTCATGGCAAAGCCTGCAGCATCTATCCTCTTGCAGGCAAAATCAATTATTGCCCCTCTTAGGGGATAATTCATAACAGAGTCAAGTTTTTCTCCTAAAAGGTATTCTCTGAGTTTGCCATAGCTTAGCTTGTTTGTGGCATCTTCCCAGACCTCGCCTATGATTACTGCCTCCGGCATTTTTTCCTTGACCGCCTTTCGCAGGGCCCTTAAAAACTCAGGAGGTAGCTCATCTGCAACATCTAAACGCCAGCCAGAGCCACCATAGTCTAGCCACCTTTTTACTATTGCCTTATCCGAAGTCAGGATATAGTCCATAAAGGAGGGCTCTAGCTCCCTAGTATGGGGTAGGGTTTTAATCCCCCACCAGGCCTCATAGTCATCAGGATGATTTTTAAAGCTATACCAGCTATAGTAGGGCGAATCCTTTGACTGGTAGGCTCCAAGGCTAGGATAGGTCCCCTCCTTGTTAAAGTACCTGCTGTTTGAGCCAGTGTGGCTAAAGACTCCATCTAGTATAATACGGATACCACGGCCCTTGGCCTCCTGGCAGAGCCTTTTAAAGTCATCATTAGTGCCTAAAATTGGGTCGACCCTTTCATAGTCTCCTACATCGTACCTGTGGTTTGAAAAGGCCTCAAAGATGGGGTTTAGGTAGATAGCAGTTATTCCAAGCTCCTTTAGGTAGTCTAGCTTGTTTATAATGCCCACCAGGCTCCCACCGAAAAAGTCATTAGCCAGGTATTGTCCTCCAAATTGCTCTGCCTTGTAATAGGGAGTCTCCTCCCACTGTCTAGGGATTATACCCTGCCTATCTGTATTTTTTAGGCCATCCATGCCCTCCTTGGAAAAGCGGTCGGGAAAGATTTGATAGACTATTGCATCCTTGAACCAATCGGGAGTCTTAAAGTCCTTTTTGTAAACACTTATTTGGTAGGGAAGGGGGTCCTTTTCATAGACCCTGCCTAGGCCACCTAGTCTTTTTTCATTGTTGCCGTAATAATAGGTCCTGCTATTGCTTTCAAGGACAAAGTAGTACCAGACAAGGCCCACCCTATCGGGCATGGTGATTTGAGCCTGGTAGAGGCTACCGCCGGCCAAGCTGTCTATATAATACATATTGACTTGTTGGGCCTTTTGGTCCATAAAGCTAAAGACAAGCTTGACTGACCGAGGGATCTCACCAATTTTAACATAAAGCCTAAGCCTTACCTGGCTTGAAACTAAAGCAGCTCCAAAGGGAGTACGGTATAAGAGCCTTTGCGAATCGTGTTCTATTACCATTTTGTCGCCTCTAGATGCCAGATTTTCTCATTGTACTGCTCGATTGTCCTGTCACTGGAGAAAAAGCCTGCAGCTGCTGTGTTAAGGACCGCCTTTTTCCACCAAAGGTCGGGTTTCTCATACTCACGGGAGACCCTGGCCTGCATTTCAACATAGGCCCTAAAGTCCCGGATGACCATATAGGGGTCAGGCATACCATAGTCACCAAAGAGCAGGGACTGGTAGATATCCCTAAAGGCCTCCTTATCAAGGTCAGCTAGGGGCCCATTTACTAGTTGCTCTAGGACCTGGTGCAGGTCATTGTCTGAAACATATATCCTCTGGACCTCCTCGGACCCATAATCATACCTTAAGTTTACCTCATCAGCCCGCAGGCCAAATATATAGATATTTTCATTTCCAACTAGGTCTGCCATCTCAACATTTGCACCGTCAAGAGTACCAATGGTCAGGGCACCATTTAGCATAAATTTCATATTGCCTGTTCCAGAGGCCTCCTTGCCTGCTGTTGATATCTGCTCTGAGAGGTCAGCGGCAGGAATCAGCATCTCTGCTAGGCTTACGCTATAGTTTTCAAGAAAGACAAGCTTTATTTTGCCCCTGATACGGGGGTCATTGTTGACCAGGTGGCCGATAGAGTTTATAAGCCTTATAATCTGCTTGGCCCTAGTATAGCCTGGGGCAGCCTTGGCAGCAAAAATAAAGGTTCTCGGTACAAAGGGCATGTCTGGATCCTTGATTAGCTGATTGTAAAGATATAGTATATGGAGGGCATTTAGGACCTGCCTCTTGTATTCGTGTAGCCTTTTTGCCTGAACATCAAAGATAGAATGCCTATCTACCTCTATACCATGCTTTTCCCTAATATAGGCCGCAAGCCTATCCTTGTTTTTTTGCCTAATCTCAGCTAAGAGCCACCTAAACTCCCCATCATCTGCATAGGGCTTTAGCCTTGACAGCTCTTTAGAGTCCCTTAGCCAGCTATCCCCTATCCGGCTTGTAATAAGTTTAGAGTAGTCAGGGTTGGCATGGTGGAGCCACCGCCTAAAGGTTATTCCGTTGGTTATAGCATGAAATCTTTCAGGTTCGGCCTTAGCGTAGTCTGCAAAGATATCGTCGATTAGGATCCTGGTGTGTAGGCCAGACACTCCATTTACAGCAAAGGAAGCCGCTAAGCAGATATTGGCCATGTTTATTTGATTGTGAGATATTATGGCCATATACTCATGCTTTTTCCGGTCCCCTGGATAGGTCCTAGATAGCCTTTCCATAAGCCTTTGGTTGATTTCGACAATGATACTGTAAAGGCGGGGCAGGAGGGGTTTAAATAGGTATATGGGCCACTTCTCTAGGGCCTCGCTCATAACTGTATGGTTGGTATAGGCAAAGGTCTTAGTTACTATGGACCAGGCATTATCCCAGCCTAGGCCCTCCTCGTCCATGAGGATCCGCATCATCTCAGGTATTGCAAGGGCAGGGTGGGTATCGTTAATATGGATAACCACCCTGTCTGCTAGTCCCTTTAGGTCGTCTCCGTAGTCTGCCTTATATTCTTTGACTATCCACTGGATTGTAGCTGAGCTTAAAAAATATTCCTGCTTTAGCCTTAGCCTTTTGCCTTCTGGGTTGTTATCCTCAGGGTAGAGGACCTTTGATATTAGCTCATCTGTTTCCTTTTTTGCGATTGCCTGTACATGATCGCCCCTATTAAAGGCCTTCATATCCATTCTTTCAGTTGCTTGAGCCTGCCAGAGCCTCAGGTAGTTTACCCGCTTTGACCCATAGCCACTGATAGGAAAATCATAGGGCATGGCTATTATTGTTTCATCATTGTGGTATTTTACCTTTAGCCTACCGTCAACCCAGATGTTTTCCACATTACCGCCTAGCTTTACTTGTATTTGTTCCTCTGGCCGTTTAACCTCCCAAACATTGCCCTTTTCTAGCCACCAGTCTGGGACCTCAACCTGCTTGCCCTCTTTTATAAGCTGTTTAAAGAGGCCATACTCATAGCGGATGGAACAGCCCACAGCAGGCAGTTCCAGGGTGGTTAGTGAGTCTATAAAACAGGCTGCCAGCCTACCTAGGCCACCGTTACCTAGGCCTGCATCCTCTTCCTGGTCTAAGGTCATGTCTGGGTCTATATTAAGGTCCCTTAGGGCACCTTTAAACTCATCTGTCTTCATTAGGTTTAATATATTGTTAGCAAGGGACCTGCCCATCAAAAACTCCATGGATATATAGTAGAGCTTTTTCCCCTTGGTCTGCCTATCCTTTTTCTCTGTTTGGGCCATCCTATAGAGCATATTGTCCCTAACTAGCAGGGCGCATGCCTTGTATATCTGTTGTGGGCTAGCATCCTCTGGGTTTTTGCCAAACTCAAGTAGTAGCTTTCTTATAATGCCTTCTTTTATACTAGACTGGCTATCTAAATTTATATAAGTGTCCATATGTCCTCCTAAAGGTTAATTTTGACAAGGTTTGATAAAACCTTTTATTATTTTACACCATATAGGCAACGTTTTCCACAAAAAACATCCTAGACAATTAACTTACTGTAAAGGTTTGCATATTTTTTAGCGGCCTCCTGCCAGGAGAAATCCTTTGCCATCCCCTGCCTTATTATACTATTCCAGACCCTCCGGTCTTGGTGAATTTCCATGGCATAGGAGATGGCCGACCAGAGTTCATCCCCGTTATAGTTTCTAAAGGAAAAACCTGTCCCCTGGCCTGTATACTTGTTGTATGGAATAACTGTATCTACAAGGCCACCAGTCTCTCTAACTATGGGGACTGTCCCATACCTCATAGAAATGAGCTGGCTTAGGCCACAGGGTTCAAAGAGGGAGGGCATCAGATAGGCATCAGCTGCAGCATAAATCTTGTGGGCTAGGTCATTGGAAAAGAGGATATTGGCCGAGACCTTTTTTGGGTAGAGGCCTGCATAGTATCTAAACATGTTTTCAAAGTCAGGCTCTCCTGTTCCTAGTACAACTAGCTGTACATCTTGACTCAAGAGCCTGTCCATATTGAAGGCAATAAGGTCAAGACCCTTTTGCTTGGTTAGTCTAGATACAATACCGATTAAAAAGGTATCTGGGTTTTTCTCAAGGCCTAGTAGCCCTTGCAGCTGCGTCTTGTTTAGCCGTTTTCTGCTGGGAAAATCTCTACGGTTGTATTTGGCAAAAATACTATCATCATTTGCTGGATTATAGTCACTATAGGAGATACCGTTAACAATACCGGTTAGGCTATCCCTCCTGGCAAGGAGCAGGCCCTCTAGTCCCTCTCCATAGGCAGGAGTTTGGATCTCTTTTGCATAGGTATCACTGACCGTCGTGATATGGTCAGCATAGACTAGGCCACCCTTTAGTAGGTTGGCATCTCCCTTATACTCAAGCTTGTCTGCTGTAAAGTAGTGGCCATCAAGGCCGGTTGCATCCTTGGTTTCCTCTAGGCCCCAAATCCCCTGAAATTTTAGATTGTGTATGGTCATTATAGTTTTTATCCCCTGGTAAAAGGGCTTGTCCCTAAACTGGGCATCTAGCATAACTGGAACAAGACCTGTATGCCAGTCATTTAAGTGGAGTATGTCAGGCCTAAAGTCTATATGGGGCAGGATTGACAAGACAGCCTTGCTAAAGAAAGCAAACTTTTCTATATCCTCATGGATATAGGAGTAGAGCTTATCACCACCGAAGTAAAACTCATTATCAATAAAGTAGAAAAGACAGCCCTCATGTTCTAGCTTGAATACTCCACAATACTTGCTGCGCCAGCCTAGGTCTATATAAATATGCTTTATATACTCCATTTTATTTTTATATTTTTCATCGATTGCTTTATATTTTGGCATTATGACGCGGACATCAAATTCCTCCCTGTCAAAGGCCTGGGGTAGGGTCCCTACCACATCTGCTAAACCCCCTGTTTTGGCAAAGGGAACGGCTTCGGCTGATGCCAGCAAGATTTTTTTCATATTAAGACTCCTCCTATAATATGTATTACAGGGTTTATTATAAGAATTTTTTCCTAGTAACCCTGCTTAGCGGTTTATACCCTTAGTTTAAAAGCTATATATAACTAGCATTGCTACAAGCTTATAAGACCTTTTGCTTTATACCAATACTTAATATTTTTGGGTCTGTTTTTTTAAAAGAAGTATTGGAAAGCCTCTATTTATCAGGTATTTTCCTTGAATTGTACAATACTGTATTATATAATTAAAACAAGCTACAAATTGCATAAGTTTAACAATAAGTTCTTTATTAAATCATAACACATTTTTAAAGTTTGAGTAAACAAAGTAAAAAAAGAAAAAACGTGAGGATTCTCATAGATGATTCAAAAACCATTTAAAGGACCAATGCCATCTGACTATCAGCTATACCTATTTAATGAGGGTACAAATTATAAAGCATACCAGCTATTAGGCAGTATATATATAGCTAAAGCAAAGGACCAGCCAGAGGGCTATCGGTTTGCTGTTTGGGCCCCAAATGCAAAAAGTGTTAGCCTAGTAGGTGACTTTAACGACTGGCAAGTTGGCAAGCATCCCATGCAGAAAGTTGGCAAGTCCGGTATATGGGTCACCTTTGTGCCCGGTATGGAAAGTGGCCAGCTTTACAAGTACGCCATAACAACTAAGGAGGGCAAGGTCCAACTTAAGGCTGATCCCTTTGCCTTTTACGCTGAACTAAGGCCTGCCACCGCATCTATTACCTATAGGCTAGACCAGTACAGCTGGCAGCATTCTACTAAAAGTGGGGACCAAAGTGACCTTCCCTACCAGGCACCTGTTTTAATATATGAGCTACATGTAGGCTCCTGGAAAAGGCATGAGGATGGGTCCTTTCTGACCTATAGACAATTGGCTGACGACCTTATACCCTACCTAGTGGACTTAGGCTATACCCATGTGGAGTTAATGCCCCTACAGGAGCATCCCTACGATGGGTCTTGGGGCTATCAGGTAACAGGTTATTTTGCTGCCACCAGTAGGTATGGTAAACCTGAGGATCTTATGTATTTTGTAGACTCCTGTCATGGGGCAGGCTTAAAGGTTATCATGGATTGGGTGCCAGCACATTTCCCCAAAGATGGCCATGGCCTAGCCTCCTTTGACGGGACAAAGCTTTATGAATATGAGGACCCTCGGATAGGAGAACACCTAGCTTGGGGGACCCTGGTTTTTGACTATGGAAGGCCCGAGGTCCAGTCCTTTCTAATATCAAATGCTATCTTTTGGCTAGATATTTACCGTTTTGATGGGCTCAGGGTAGATGCAGTATCCTCTATGCTCTATCGGGACTATGACAGGGGCCCAGGTCAGTGGATAGCCAACAAGTATGGGGGCAGGGAAAACTTAGAGGCAATAGACTTTTTAAGAAAGCTTAACAAGGCGGTATTTGCGCAGTTTCCAAATGCCCTTATGATAGCCGAGGAGTCAACTGATTATCCCATGGTCACCATGCCCATCCATGAGGGGGGCCTAGGCTTTAACTACAAGTGGAATATGGGCTGGATGCATGATTCACTCAAGTATTTTTCTATGGACCACCTGTTTAGAAAGGACAACCACCACCTTTTAACCTTTCTTATGATGTATGCCTACTCAGAAAACTATATATTAGCCCTTTCCCATGATGAGGTTGTCCATGGCAAGAAATCGCTTTTAGACAAGATGTTTGGTAGCTACCAGGAGAAATTTTCAAGCCTTAGGGCCTTTTACGGCTTTATGATGGCCTTGCCGGGCAAAAAGCTCCTCTTTATGGGCGGTGAGTTTGGACAATTTATAGAATGGAGGTATGATTCTGGCCTAGATTGGCTTTTACTTGCTTATGATAGCCATAAAAGGTTATTAAACTATGTAAGAGACCTTAACCATATATATAGGTCAAACAAGAGCCTATGGCAGCTGGACCACGAGCAAGAGGGCTTTAGCTGGATCCAGGCAGATGATTCCAAAAACTCAGTATTTGCTTTTACCCGCATTGGCAAGGAGGAGGGGGATCAGATTATTGTTGTCTCCAACTTTACTCCAGTAAAAAGACCTGCCTATCCCTTAAGGGTCCCGGCTGCAGGTGACTATTATGAGCTATTAAACAGTGATACCAAAGACTATGGAGGGCAGACAGAAAAAAGCCAGCTTTTAAAATCAGTTAGGGAAAATAGTCATGAAGATGGTCCCTACCTAATATATATAGACCTTGCACCCCTATCTACCATCTACCTAAAGAAAAAGGAAGATGGTCAAGGAAAAAAGCAAGATAAATACCAGCAGGAATACTAAAAAAGCACATCATGGGATATTAAAGAGCCCAACAATTGAGGAGGTAGCTTATGGCAAGAACAGATTGTGTGGCCATGATACTAGCGGGAGGTCAGGGTAGCCGGTTAGGTGTGCTGACAGATGAACTAGCAAAGCCAGCAGTCCCCTTTGGTGGGAAATACCGAATCATAGACTTTCCCCTCAGTAATTGTGCCCATTCAGGAATTACTACAGTAGGAGTCCTAACACAATACCAGCCCCTAGACTTAAATACCTACATAGGGAGTGGTGGTCCCTGGGGTTTGGACCGCAATGTTGGAGGAGTTTACGTCCTACCACCCTATGTTCGGACAAAGGCTGGTGAGTGGTACAAGGGAACAGCCAACGCCATCTACCAAAACATCCCCTTTATTGAGAAATTTGACCCAAACTATGTACTAGTCCTATCGGGGGACCATATCTACAAGATGAACTATAAAAAGATGATAAAGCACCACAAGAAAACAGGGGCTACAGCTACAATAGCAGTAAGGCCAGTACCCTGGGATGAAGCCAGCCGCTTTGGTATTATGAACACCGACAATGAGGGCCGGATCCTTGAGTTTCAGGAAAAGCCTGACCAACCCATAAGCAATCAGGCCTCTATGGGCATCTATGTGTTTGACTGGCAGACCCTTAAAAAATACCTTATTCTAGATGAAGAAGATCCATCTTCATCCAATGACTTTGGTAAAAACATAATACCTAGAATGCTAGAGGCAGGCGAAGACCTCTATGCCTACCAGTTCCAAGGCTACTGGAAGGATGTTGGGACCGTTTACAGCCTCTGGGAGGCTAATATGGACCTTTTAGCCTCTCCGCCAGTCTTTAACCTTCAGGACAACAACTGGAGGATTTACTCTAAAAACCCCATCAAGCCACCCCATTATGTTTCAAGTGAGGCCAAGATCACCAATTCCTGTGTAACTGAGGGTTGTAACATTAATGGGAGCCTAGACCACTGTGTAGTTTCAGACGGTGTTACGATTGAGAGGGGAGCTAGGATAAAGGACAGTATTATCTTTCCTAATGCCTATATAGGGGAGGATGCCATAATAGAAAAGACAATAATCGGTGAAGGAGCTATTATAGGCAAGGGGGTCAAGTGCGGGGTCAAGGACTCTGAAAGTAACCCCTATGCCAGTATACTTACCGATGACCTGGTCCTTATAAAAAGCAATATAGAAATAGAGGATGGTACCGAGCTATTTAAGGGCTCTATGGTTAGAAAATTCAAGGGGCTGGAGGTAAAAGAGCATGATTGATGCTATGGGGATTATAATTTCAGACAATGATATACATATAAACAACCTAACTGAAAAGCGGTCAGTTGCAGCCCTACCCTTTGCCGGCAGGTACAGGCTAATAGACTTTATCATGTCTAGTATGGTAAATTCAGGCATTAGCAATGTGGCAGTTATTTTAAAAAACAATTATTCCTCCCTTATGGACCACCTAGGCTCAGGCAAGGAATGGGACCTAAATAGAAAGCATGGAGGCCTTTACATAATACCCCCCTATATAGGCCGGGGTATGCATGGACTAGGTGAGGGGAGTATAGACCTTATAGCTGCAGCGGGAGGCTTTATAAAAAAGAGCAAGCAAAGCATGTGCCTCTTATCGGATGCCAATATAGTCTTTAATATAGACTTTGATGAGGTTTCAGACTTTCACAATGAGAAAAACGCCGATATTACCCTTATCTATAATGAAGACCCAAATGCAGACCTAAGAGACCTTTCAAACCTTACCATACTAGAAGTTGATGAGGATGACAGGGTTACAGGGATAGAGGTCTGGCCCCGTAGGCCAAAGACCAACAAAACCTATATGAAGATGATGCTTCTTGACAAGGGACTTTTTAAATACCTAATTGATGAAGCCCTTGCCCGGGGAGAGCATGATATAGTAAAGGATATCTTGATGAAGAAAATTTCCCGCCTTAATGTCTGTGCCTACAAGTTTGATGGCTATGTTGGCCGTACCAACAGCATCTGGTCCTATTATGCAAACAATATGGCCATGCTAAACAAGGATATAAGAAATGAGATATTTAATCCTGGAAGGCCCATATACACAAAGATCAAGGATCAGATACCCACTAGGTACGGAAACAGTGCAGTAGAGCAAAACTGCCTAATTGCAGATGGCTGCACTATAGAGGGTGAGGTCAGAAATAGTATAATTTTTAGGGGAGCCTATATAGGCAAGGGTGCCAGGGTAAACAACTGTATAGTCATGCAGGATGCTGTGATCCAGGATGATTGTGAACTTGACCATGTGGTACTCGACAAGGAGGTTATAGTCAGGGATTCAAGAAGGCTTATTGGGGATTCTAACTACCCCTTGATAGTCTCAAAGGGAGAGGTAGTCTAAGATAAAACTTAGGCTAGGCCTAAATTAACAAAACTTTGTTTATTTAGCGCCTATGCTGTATAATATTAATGATAGTAAGCAAGGAAGGGAAGCGAATATGTATGGCAAAGCTGAGTAAGGGGGTAAAATCCATATTAGAATGGGTAGAGGTTATAGTAATATCAGTAGTACTAGCACTGGTGATAAACCTATTTGTTATCCAGCCTATAAAGGTGGATGGTAGATCCATGGATCCTACCCTAGAAAATAATGACTTTGTTATAATCTCAAGGCTAGGCCGTACCTTCAAGGTAGATGTTGATTATGGTGATATAGTAGTAGTTGACAACAGGGTAGACAGGAAAAGGACCCTAGTTGATGACTTAAGGGATATCAATATCTTCAATAGAAATAGGGAAAAAAACCTTTGGATAAAAAGGGTTGTGGGCTTGCCAGGCGATGTTTTAAAGATTGATGAAGGCAGACTCTATAGAAATGGTGAACCTTGTGATGAACCCTACTTAAAAGATCCTTTTATAAATGGACCCTTAATGAAAGATGATTTTATCGATAGACACGGTTTAGATGAGTCTGCATACTATAGCTACCAGGTGCCAGAGGGCCATATATTTGTGATGGGGGACAATAGAAATGACTCCTTTGACTGTAGGTTTACAGGTGCCATCCCCATGGGTAATGTAAAGGGTGTTATGGCCTTTGATATAAGCAAGCTGTTTAGAAAGACTGGAGATTAACTTAAAAAATTAATAAAGACAGTTCGCAACCATCCTGTCTATAAACAAAACTATTGGATTTAAAGTGAATTTTTTAGTTTGATAAATGGGGGCAGAGTATGCCCCTTTTGTATTTACATAAGGAAGACAGGCATGCCTTATGAGTTAAATACTCACAAAGGCATAAAGCAATTAATATAAAAAGAAGACTTAGCTGGAGGACAAATTTTGAAAAAGACTCGATTTTTAGTACAAGCTGCTGCAATAGCCGCTATATATGTAGTTTTGACCCTAGTTTTTGCACCTATAAGTTATGGGGAGACCCTGGTAGAGTTTAGGATAGCAGAGGCCTTGACTGTCCTGCCCTTTTTTACCTTTTCAGCCGTACCAGGCCTATTTGTTGGTTGCCTTATTGCAAACCTCTTTAGCCCGGTTGGGACCATTGATATAGTCCTAGGTAGCCTAGCCTCCCTAATAGCAGCCTACCTTACATATAAAATGCCTAATAAATATCTAGCACCCCTGCCCCCCATACTAGTAAACGCTCTAGTCATAGGTGGTATGCTCCACTATGTTTACAAGTTTCCAATTCATATAGCAATTCTCTCAATAGGTCTTGGCCAGCTGGTAACCTGCTATGGCCTTGGTATAATCCTACTATTAACCCTGGACAAATATAAAAAGCAACTCTTTGCTATAGATAGCTAGCAGATGGTCTTCATATTAGATGATTTTGGCTATGCAAAAACATTTGTCAATTTTTATAGATTAAACTTAAAGACAAGCTGTTGAATCTTAAGAGGATATGGTACAATATACATAAAATGTGTAGCCTACAATTGCAAGGTGAAATGAGTATAATATAACCACCTGATAGGCCTGCTAAAGGACAGGGCACTATTTACCTATTTCCTCGCTAGAGCTTGGCTAACTAGCCAAGGCTAGTGCCCTAAGATATGACCCTTTATTAATATCCTGTAAGGATTATCTATACACAATAGGCTTATAGTATAATCAATTAGAATAGGCAGCTAGGCTTTAAAAAGTTAAGTCCTAGCTTGGCCTAGGATAAGATTTAGTATAATAAGATAATTAGCATAAAAATATATGTCTTTAGGAATAGGGGAGGGGTATTATGGCCTTATGGTATATAACAGGCAGGTCTGGCACAGGAAAGACTAGCAAGGTTTATAGTCAAATAAAGGAGGCCCTAAATAGGGGTGAGGAGGGCCTTATCCTTATGGTACCTGAGCAGTTTACCCTGCAAGCTGAGAGGGACTTAATTGACCACTTAGGGCTAGCAGGCCTATTAAATATTGAAGTCCTTAGCCTGTCAAGACTGTCCCACAAGGTCTTTAATGAGGCGGGCGGCCTTACCCGGACCCATATCAATGAGCAGGGTAGGCATATGGTCCTTAGAAAGATCTTAGATGACATAAAGGACCAGCTTACCATATACCAAACTGTATCAAATCAAAAGGGCTTTATAGAAAAAATAAGTGACCTATTAAGCGACCTTAAAAAGCATGATATTAGGCCTGACCAGCTACTTGAAGTAGCAGAGGCAAAAGAGGATGCAGGCCTATTGCCTATGAAGCTAAAGGATATTGCAAGGATTTACTCTGCCTTTAATGATTACCTAGAGGGTAGGTATCTTGACTCAGAGGATGCAGTAAACCTGCTTATAGAAAGGATGGACAAGGCTCTCTTTTTGCGTGGTGCGAGGGTATGGATGGATGGCTTTGACTACTTTGCCCCCCAGACCATAAGGGTTATTGAAAAGCTCACAAGCCTAGCAGACCAGGTCAGCATTACCTTTACTATAGGGTCCTTAGAGGACCAGGCAAGTGACCAGGATATATTTGCCACCCATGCCCTGTCCTTGGCTAGGATTAGGAGGATGGCCAGGGAAAATGCCTTTAAGGAGCATTTCGACCACCTAAGTCACAGGGGCCAATCGGCTACAGATCATATGGAGGGATTGGCTACAAGCAAGGCTGCAGAGCTTAGCTTTTTAGAGCGTGAGCTATACCAGTATCCCTACAGCCAATACAGGCAAGAGCCTAAAAACCTTGAGCTTTTTGCTGCAAGCAACCTCCTATCTGAGGTAGAGGCCCTAGCCATAAAGATAATAGCTGCAGTCCGCGAAAGGGGCTGGCGCTTTAATGAAATGGCAGTTGTAGTTGGTGATTTAGCTAGCTATGGCTCAATTATTAAAAGGGTCTTTGTCGAGTATGGCATCCCATACTTTTTAGACGAAAAAAGAGAGGTTATAAATAACCCCATAGTTGACTGCCTCTTAGTTAGCCTTGGCATTATTGAGCGGGGCTATAGGTACGAAGATGTATTTAAATACTTAAAAACTGGCTTTTCAGGCCTTACAACCGATGAGATAGAGGAACTTGAAAACTACTGCCTTGAGTTTGGCATCAGGGGCAAGGGCTGGCAGGACCCCTTTGACAAGGGGGAGGATAGCTATCCCCTAGATGACCTAAACGCCTTTAGGGAGGCCTTTATCGGTCCTTTTAAAAGGCTAGCTAAAAACCTAAAGGGGAAAAAGACAGTAGAGGGTATGGTAAAGGCCCTATACCAGTTTCTAGAGGATATTAAGCTAAAGGAAAAACTAGAGGCCTGGATAGAGGACCTTAGAAGGGCTGGAATGCTAGACCAGGTAGATGAAAATGCACAGATCTGGAATATTGTTTTGGAGGTCCTAGACCAGCTAGTTGAGATCTTGGGTAGCCATAGGGTCAGCATAGCTAGCTTTAGCCGGATACTAGAGGCAGGCTTTTCTTCATTAAAGCTTGGCATTATTCCAACTACCTTAGACCAGGTCCTAGTTGGTGACATAAAAAGATCAAAGGTAAAGGACATAAAGGGCTTGTTCGTAATAGGCTGTAACGATGGTGTCTTACCCTCCATCCAGCAGGGGGGAGGCCTCATAGATGATGAAGAAGTCGAAATCCTCAAAGCCAGCGGGATTGAGCTAGCTAGCAGTAGCTTGCTTATGGCCTCTAATGAAAAGTTTAGTATCTACACGGCCTTTTCAAAGCCAAGTGACTACCTCTATATCAGCTACTCCCTAGCCAATATAGAGGGCAGTGCCCTAAGGCCATCTATTCTAGTTGATAGGATGAGAAAACTATTCAAAGGCTTAGAGGTCAAAAGCGATATAATAAGGGACGAGGCCAGTGAGCTAAAGCTAGTATCACTACCCAATAGCAGCTATAAATACATGGTTGAAAGGATGCGGACTCTAGCAGATGGTGGCCAGGCCCATGACCTATGGCAGGACGTATACAAATGGTATTTCCACAATAGGGACTGGGATTCAAGACGCAAGCTAATGCTAGATGGCCTCTTTCACCACAACCAAGAAGAGCCCGTGGGTCAAAGGTTTTCTGAAAGGCTCTACCAAAGACCTATAAAAGCCTCTATTACCAGGCTAGAAAAATATGTGTCCTGCCCCTTTGCCCACTTTGTTAGGTATGGCCTAAGGCCTAGGGACCGGAGGACCTTTTCCATTGAAGCCTTTGATATGGGCCTAGTTTTTCACCAGTCTATAGAGGAATTTATAAACAAATTAAACAAAGAGGGACTGTGCTGGAGGGACCTAGAGGATGACCAGTGTCATGCCATATTAGAGGATGTTATGGATGATATCTTGCCCACCTATAATAATGGGGTCCTGCTTAGCACAAACCGCTATAAGTACCTGTCAAACCGATTAAAACGAGTTAGCCATAGGGCCATATGGCTATTGACTGACCATATCCGCAGGTCTAGCTTTGAGCCCATAGGCCAAGAAATTTCCTTTGGCGAAAATGCTAGCTTTCCCCCAATTGAGATAGAGCTGGAAAATGGGGAGAAATTGCTACTAGAAGGCCAGATAGACAGGGCTGATATCTATGAAGAGGACCAGGATATCTATATAAATGTAATAGATTACAAGTCAGGCTCCAATGCCTTTGACCTGTCCGAGGCCTATTTCGGCTTAAAGCTACAGCTGCTTGTTTATCTAGAGGCCCTACTAAATGAATACCAAAAGAAAATAAAGGGCCAGGCTAGGCCAGGTGGGATATTCTATTTCAAGATAGATGACCCCCTTATAAATACTAGGGAAAAGGCAGTAGAACTGGTGGAAAAGGAAATCAAAAAGACTCTGAGGCTAAAGGGCCTGGTTCTTAATGATGTAAATATCATAAGGAAGATGGACAAGGATATCCAGGGAGCATCGGAGGTCTTGCCCCTTGGCCTTAAAAAGGACGGGTCTGTAACTGCCTCCTCCTCTGTTCTTGATGAGCAAGAGTTTATGGGCCTTTTATCCCATGTAAAAGGTCTGATTGGTCAGATAGGGACCGAGATAATAAAGGGTCAGATAAAAATCGAGCCTATAAAAAAGGGAAACAGGTCTGCCTGCACCTATTGTGAATACTCAGGTATTTGCCAGTTTGACGCAAGCCTGGATGAAAACAAGTATAGAAATATTCCTACTGTTAAAAAGGAGGATATATTAGAAAAGCTTATGCCAGGGAAAGGGGAGCAAGACAATGCCTAAATGGACTAAAGAGCAACAGGAAGCAATCGACTCTAGGGGCTCTAATCTACTGGTAGCTGCAGCAGCCGGCTCAGGTAAAACCGCTGTCTTGGTAGAGCGGATACTACAGCTAATCATAAGGGACAAGGTTAGCATAGACAAGCTCCTGGTGGTAACCTTTACAAATGCAGCAGCCGGCGAGATGAGGGAGAGGATAGGTAATGCCTTGGCACAGGCCTTAGAAGAGGGTCAAGGTGACCCTAGCCATCTAAGGCAGCAGATGAACCTATTACCCTCTGCCTCTATTAGCACCCTTCATTCCTTTTGTATCCGTGTAATCCGTAGGTATTTTTATGTGATCGACCTAGACCCAGGCTTTCGCATAGGGGATGAAACAGAGATTAGCCTTATAAAGCTTGAGCTATTAGAAGAGCTCTTTGAGGAGGAATACGAAAAGGCTGACCCCACCTTTTTTGGCCTTATAGAGAGGTTTTCTGGTAACAAGGGCGATGATGACCTAAGAAATCTAGTCCTATCCATATACGG
>FZPS01000183.1_pt440 | contig 69775 bp, 53 predicted proteins | sample 1817821 | NCBI WGS metagenome assembly FZPS01 (sample SAMEA104158645, study PRJEB21678) | metagenome | place: Germany | collected 2015-04-21
ACCGGTTGCGCTTCCCTGCTTATAGGTCCAGCGAATATCCACTGCTGAGCCGGCGGCATAAGTTACTCCCTCAACTCCGGTACCCATCATATTTGTGAGGCTCCAGTCTGCCACCTTCTGCTTGTTCTCGCTTTGTCCCTGCCAGCTTTCATAATAAATGGGCTGTCTGTCTTCGAGTCCGTTGTCCTCTATCTTCGCCAACGCCATATTGATTACCGGCGTGGCAATTCCCTCGAAGTAACCATAAACGGTTACGACGTGGCCGGAAAGAGCGGGCACGCCAAGATTGGCGTCGGGAGCCAGGATATTGATGCTGATAAGATTAGGAGCGACAACAAACTTGCCGTCAGCACCATAGGAGCCAAGCTTCAGATTGTTTTGAGTAAGCAGGCCCTGAGCCATAAAAAATTCGGAAGAAGTCGGGGCATAGCTGTCAATCTCTGTCACCTCTACCGGCTCCGGATATGTCATCACTCCGGCTTCCTTGACAGTAATCTCATCCACATTAGATAGGACGGGAATTGTATTTTCAGTATCTTTATCACCTTTGACACTAACCTTGTCCCCCACTTTGATTCCCGTGGTGTCGCAATATGCGTAGATGTTGGAAGTCCCGTCTGTAAGCACCACGCCTGCACCCGTACGCGCAGCAACCTGAGCGTCCGGCACTATTACCACGGCATCGTCATCCATTGCAACAACCTGGCTGACGCTTGAATTCGGAATGTCGCGGTATTTGTCGCCTTCTTGCAGTACCACCATCGGTGATTCGCTGGCATCGGTGCCGCCTTTGAAAACGATTGTGTACTTCCGGTTGTTGTCAAGAGCTCCATCGCGAATATTGTCGGTAACGGATATGGTAACATCAGTAGTACCTGTGCCTGTTGTGGGGCTGACAGAGAGCCATGTCGGTAAGGATTTGGCATCCTTTACAAGCCAGCCGCCATCTGCATACACGGTAATTATTTGAGGATCAGCATTCTGCCCGGCAAAAGTCAGCTGGGAAGCGCTCACGATCACGGCCTTGGAAAGGCTTTGCTCTTCTTTCTTGCATGATGTAAAAGAGAAAGCAGCAAGAGTAAGAAGCGCCATTAAAATTTTAATTATGTTTTTCATATTCTATCTTTTTAGAATTTCCTTAAAAATCCAAACCGTCATCCCAATTCGGATTCTGGGTAAGATTACGGTTAAGCAACCTTTCGTTGGAAGGAATCGGGAACAGATAATCTCTTGTTTCATCGAAGACATGAGTTATGGTGAAGGGCACGATATTTCCCTTAGTGCCTTCGGTGAGTTTAACCTGATGCTTGATGGGATTGCCTCCCGGGTCGTTCTCGCTATAGAGATAATAATCGGCCACGCCATCTCCCGAAAGGTCTACATCCCCCTCTGCCGCCACATAAAAGCCTTCCATCGCCTGGGCGATGCAACTTCCCTCCTTCCAGCGCATCAAGTCGTTCCAGCGGAAATCGCCTTCGGCCATGAGTTCCACTGTGCGCTCGCGGCGGATTTCGAGGATGATGCCCTTATTGGCGCCTGAAACATTGCTATATCCATAATCGGGATGGGAAAGATACCAATCCGGGTCGGCATTGGCCGCGGCAAGGGAAAGATGAGGCATACCTACGCGGTCACGCAGGAGATTGATGCTCTCATCAAGCATTGCCTGAGTAAGGTCTCCCAATTCCGCATGAGCCTCTGCATAATTAAGCAGAACTTCTCCATAGCGATAGATGGGCAGGTCGTTGTAGGATTTGTCTGTGGGGTCCACAGCGGCATTCGCCGAGGCAGTACCGAAGTCCATCACGAACTTATGTGGATAGTAACCGCTATAAGCACGGGTGAGCCAGGGATATGATACATCCTTTGCGGCGCCGGTACTGACTCTTTTATAGCCGGGGGTAACAATGGTCTGGGCAAGGCGCGGATCGCGTCCCGAAACCTGATCTATGAAACCCTTGGTCTGCCATAAAGCCTCGGAAGTAAAGCGAGTGCCGTCCGCTTTCAAATACATATCCACAGCTTTTTTAGAAAGCATATAACTGCCGTTCTGGCTGAAATTGAAAGTGCGGTCGTGTACAAGCTGAAGGCTGGTGTTGTAGTCCACCGCCAATATGTATTCGTCCTTGCTGGCTTCGGGCTGTCTGAAAAGCGTTCCGTAGTCGGAATTCGGATTGCCCGTAGTAAAGAGTTTGTACATATTGCCGTCCATTATCTCCTTTGCCGCATTTGCTGCAAGACCCAGATAATAAGCAGGCGTCTTGGCATCGGCCGGCAGGGTCTGCAGGAAAACATCACCTGCGTGATATTTGCGGAAAGTGCCCTCATATAGGCAGAATTGTGCCTTGAGCGCAAGAGCCGCCCACTTGTTCACGCGATAGGTCGAAACCGCAGTCGGAAGATTTTCTATGGCAAAGTCCACATCCTCTATCATATGGGTGATTATCACCTCCCTGTTGTCGCGCGGATTCTGTAATTCTTCATCGGCAGAGCCGAGTTCACGGTCAATCCATGGGACATCCCCGAATCTCTGCAACTTCTGAAAATAGAAGGCCGCACGGAAGAAACGCGCCAAAGCCGTATATTTTAATTTTACTTGTTCATCTTCACATTGGTCTATATAGCCGAGAAGAGTGTTGATTTTACGGAGTATACCCCAATTCCATCCGCCTCCTGAAGCAGGAACCTGACGGTTTGTACCTCCCCGGAGCTCGTCCGGAATGGTGGTGCCTTGGAAAAAGAGGTCGTTCTGACCATCGTATGGAGTGCTGTTGAAAATATAGCTGCTGGCGTAAAAGTTATTGGAGAACAATTGCAAATCGGTCTCTGTCTTGAAGTAATCGCCTGGAGTAAGGGAGTCGTAGGGTTGCCTGTCAAGGAAGTCGCATGAAACTGCGCCTATTGCAAGAGTTACCAGGATGAGTATATATTTTTTCATCTTTTTGTCTCCTATATTAGAAAGTTATATCTATACCGAACATATACGATTTCTGCCATGGGTAGAAACCGTTGTTGTAGGCATCTGAACGGTCGATGGCCGCTTCAGGGTCAACGAAAGCGCTGTTCTTCTTAATCGGAGACCAATACTCGAGATTCTCTCCGGAGAAGTATATCCGCACCTTTTCCAAGCCAAACTTATGAGTGAGCTTTTGAGGAATAGTATATCCGAAATTGAGGTTCTTGAGTCTCAAATATCGGATATTCTGGAGATAGCGGCTGTTCACCACTCCCAACTCGCCCCTGCTGTTTGAAGCGCGGTTCGAACCAGGCTTGGGGAAGTAGGCATCGGGATTGTCCTTGCTCCAAACATTATCTAAGAAGTTCTTCGGGAGGAAGGAGCAGTATCCGAGGGAATACGGACCCCAAAATGCAAAGTTGCCGCCGGTGGGATACCAATAGTGGTTGCCTGTTCCCTGGAAGAAGATGGAGAAATCGAAGCCTAAATAATCGGCATCCAAGGTAATACCATATTGCAAATGAGGAAGGGAATTGCCGAGAATTTTCCGGTCTCCGGGATTATTGGCGGTGTTCTCGCCGGTGGAGATTTTATGGTCCCCATCCAAATCTTCAAACCTGAGGTTACCTGCGCTCCATACTCCGTTCTGGAGATAAGTGTTCATATAGCTTTGGTCCACTCCGCCTACGGGATTGCCTTCGCCATCATATACCACTGTGGTCCAGTCTCTTGCCTCTTCATCGGTCTGAAATATGCCGCTGCAGACAAAGCCCCAGATATCGCCGAGCTTTTGTCCCTCATAATAAGTTTTCGCAAAAGCCTTTTCGGGATTGTCGAACTTGGTTATTACAGAAGAGAAATCGCTCATGCTTGCACGTATTCCATAGCCGAACGGTTTGCCGGCGACTCTAATCTGATTGCGCCATTGAAGCGACAGCTCATAGCCTCTTGTACTCAAGTCGGCGGTATTCATCCGGGGAGAATCCGCTCCGTAAACCGCCGGAAGGGCGAATCCCTCGGTAAGCATTCCTTTCGTGTTGCGGACATAGGTTTCGGCAGTGAATTGCAAACGGCTGTTGAATGCCGAGGCATCGAGTCCGACATTCCACTGCTCGGCAGTCTCCCAACTCAAGTCGGAAGCATTGGGCGCCGTCAGGTAGGAATATTTCGGAAGCGAGCTGCCGCCGAAGGAATGCTTGAGGTCCGAAAACTTTATGCTTCGGATATAGATGTAGTTGGCTACATTCTGATTGCCGAGAGTTCCCACTGAACCGCGAACCTTTAGGTTATTCACCGTATTCCTTATTGACGAGAAGAAGGGCTCTTCGGAAATACGCCATCCCACGGAAGCCGAGGGGAAGAAGCCCCAGCGCTGTCCCGGAGCAAAGCGGGAAGTACCGTCATAACGGGCGCTGACCTCAAAAAGATAGCGGCCCTTATAGTCGTAATTGGCCCTGCCGAAGAAACCCATAAGGGCATATTCGGTCTGACCTCCGGAAACATTGTCTATTATTTCACCGGTAGTGGTGTCCGGAGCCGCAAGACCGAGGTCGTTGAGATAATCCGAAATGAGATTTTCGGCAGATGCCGAGAAAGTCTTGTAATATTGAGTTTCCATATTCCAGCCTACCGTGGCGCCAAGATGATGATGGCCGAACTCTTCGTCGTATGTAGCGAATACGTTCGCCGCCTTATATAGATAGGTGGCTACAGACTCAGTCAGCTCGTTGAGCCCCGCGCCGCTGGTATAATACGAGAGTTCATCATCGGGGTTCACCCTGTAGGCGAAATTCGTGGTACGGCTGGTGTTTCGGTTCTGACGGAACCTGTAAGTGAAGTTACCTGTAATCCAGAAACTGTCAACGGGCTTTATCACAAGCTGAGTGGTGTTGCTGAAGTCGGTGCGGTCGCGCTTATTGATATTATTGTTGTTGCCAACGATGGCATGGCGGCCGTTACCCACGCGGTAGCTCTGGTAGGGAACCGCATATACCCAAGAGCCGTCGGGATTCTTGAGGGTGTAGTTCGACAGGAAGTGGCGGGCGCCGTATGCGATAACGTTCTCCACATTGCCCACGCCCTGAAAGTCGTATCCGGAAGAATAAAACGACGTATTATTGGACATCGTAGCCCATTTGTTTATACGGAAGTCGAACTTGGCGCGGAGATTATATTTCTGAAAAACATCGGGGTTAACCTTCATTATACCGGTTTGATTGTCGTATCCGCCGGAGAGGAAATACTTCACATTCTTGTTGCCGCCTGTTACGGAAACATTGTATTGCTGCACCGGATGCCTGTCAACAAAAAGTTCGTGCCAATAGTCCGTGTTGGCGTAATATTTCCATTGCTTCTTGCCTCCGATTGTCTGCTCAACCACCCACGGACGGTCCGGATGCTCCGTCTTGTCGTTCACGCGGGCCAAGAGCTGCATCATATCATTGGCATCGTAAGAGATATACTTTGAGCCCTTGGTGGGTTCCCAGAAGAGGTTTGTGGTATACACCGACCAATAACCCCTATTTTCATAGTCTGTGCTTGTAGTTGGCTCTTCCCAGCCATATCGGGCGCTGAAGCGGACTGTGGCTTTGCCGTCATCGCGGCTCCTGCCCTGCTTGGTGGTAATAAGAATAACACCGAAGGCTGCGCGGGCGCCATAAACTGCGGCGGCAGAGGCATCCTTTATTACAGATATAGACTCTATATCGTTAGGATTCACCCTGTCGATATCTCCAACCGCACCATCCACCAAAATGAGAGGAGAAGCATCATTGATGGAGGTGACTCCCCTTATGTTTATGGAAGCCGTGCTTCCGGGGTTGCCGGAAGAGGTGGTGATATTAAGGCCAGGGACAGCACCCTGAAGCATAAGGGTGGCGTTATGAGCCGTTCTTAGAGAAAGGTCCTCGCCCGACACTGCAGTTACAGCGCCGGTAAGATTCACTTTTTTCTGAGTACCATAGCCGATTACCACTGTTTCTTCCAGAGTCATATCACCCTCGGGAAGAATTATGTCCAAGATGGACTGGCCGGCAGGCACCGAAACTTTTTGTGTAAGATAACCGAGACAACTCACCTCGAGCGTCACAGCCCCGGTAGGGACTACGAGCTCGAAACGGCCGTCATCATCGGTAAGCGTTCCGCGCAAGGTGCCGTCAATGATGACACCCGCGGCGATAACGCCCTGCCCCTTGCTGTCAACCACCTTACCTGTAATGGTACGGTTGTTTTGAGCAAGCGCAGGCATTGTGATGCACCATATTGCAAGCAGCAATACGGAAAGTCTGGAAAGCACTTTCATAGGCGATTAGTTTTTTGTGTTAATTATATTGTTAATCTTATTTATATGTATTTATACTGAATGTTTTCGGTCTTTTCATGGTTTCGGAATACACATTCCCGAATTCGTCTGAAATCCTGAATTCGAGGGTGGAGGCGGCAGATTCCGCGGCAACCCTGAATGTGTGGCGGTTTATATTGGTAGCGAAGTTAAGTGAAGAAGAATTTTCATTTACCCGCGGGGCGACATAGCTGACAATATGAAGGGGGTCATATACATCCACCTTTGTCACATCAAGTGTATTGCCGTTTTCTGTTACGGAAATTGTCCATCGGGGATTATAATTCCAAACATTGAAGTAAACATAATTGCTTGAACTTGTACCTGTCCAATATGAAGCATATTTTGCATATCTCGATTGAGCGGTAACATCTGTGCAGTTGGGAGCCCAATTCCCTATGGAAAGGTCCATTGTATTACGGTCGTAAGTGCGGAATTGGAAATCCTTACTCTTGCCTGTAGCCTTGTACTGCCATGATATGTCCCTGCCGTCAAAGCTGACAATCTGATAGCCGCCCGGAGAGCCGTCCGTACTAATGTTAATGCCGGAATAATAACCTGTCCACCACCAAGTTCCGCATACGGCACCCGAATTATGTTCAAAAATATCACGGCCTCCCACTATGCTTTCATCCTGAGTGACATTGAAAATAATGTGGGTGTGTCCTGTGAATATATGCGCCTTGCGATTGCCTATGATGTTCAGAAACTGTGTGGTATTGGCTATGCGGGAGTTTCCGCCGTCAATTGCAAATGAAGATGTGCCTGAGGGATAAAATATCTGCGCATGTGTCGATATTACAAGCGGGGTGTCGGCCGGCACCATTGCGAGATCTTTCTGCAGCCATGAGAGTTGTTCGGGGGTAAAGTTTTTAGTGTAATTACGGCTTGTGGTGCCGTCATATTGCGAACAATCTATATCGTCGAGGACAATGAAATGCCATTTGCCTATATTATAAGAATAAAAGGTAGGGGCTACCTGACTGACATAAGCCTGTGCGGCATCGCGGTCCGAATAGGTCATATAGTTATTGTCGTGATTCCCCATTGTTTGATAGATGGGAAGCCCTTTTATACCGGAATCGAGCGTTTGAAGATATTCCGGAAAACTGAATTTATTGCTGAACCAATACAAGTCCCAGGTCATGTCGCCGAGTGTAAGACCATAAATCGGTTCTCCGCTATTAGTTCTCTGATAAGAACTCACATCTTCCATAAAATCCCTAAACTGGATTAGGTCTCTTGTTCTGTTTGCAAGGTGAATATCGCCGAACACCAGCAACTTGAACTTTTCCTGCGAGGGGGCGTTATAGAGGACAAAATCCACTCTCTCCGGTGTGGAAGCATCGTTTTTGAGCATATAGTGAAGCTTCGGCAACGCTCCCTCCGCAGGAACTTCATAGCCGCTTGGCACGGATACGAAAACATACCCGAAAGCTTTTTTGGATGCTATCTGATAATAACCGTCCTCATTGGTTTTCACAACCTCCACCCCATCTGACAAAACCACATCTGCCACTCCCTTGCCATTACACCTTACCTGCCCATATATTGTACTGGAGGCATCCGGTTCGAAATCGAGTTTGACAACTATATTGAACCAGGTCGAACCCATCTCTTTCTTTCTTTCCCCCCTCTTGACAAAAACCTTATAAAAGCCGGAGGAGGTTATTGAGGAAGGAAGACGGAAACTGATTTTTGAGGCGCTTGACGAAAGTATGGCCGCGGGGACAGATACTCCGCTGTTTTCGGAAGTCAGCAGCACAATATCCGAGACGAGCGGCGCCTGGCCGTCCTTCACAGCAAATTCCACTGTTCCTCCTACAGATACATCTACGGAGCCGGGGATTATCAGGGATACGGAAAATTCGTCTCGTGTATCGGGATCTTGTTTCCCACACGTAGCCGAAGTTAATCCCATGAACAAGATAATCAGAAGGACATATATTATATCTCTTTTCATTATATTTTACTTGTCTTGTCAAAGTTAGTAAAAAAAAATGAATAACTTGAAAAACACGTCTTATTTCTTTATATATATCCTCAAATCTTATTGCATCAAATTGCAATTTCAGCAATAATTACCCAAATTTGTAAGCTAATTAATTTCGAGATGAAAAAGATATTCCCTCTTCTTGCCATGCTGCTTATAGTATGCGCCTGCAATGACGATAAATTTATTGAGCCTTTCATAGACTCCGATGAGATGAGACTTGTGCAGAAGGGGAAAACCCTTTTCACCTATAATCCCAACACCTGCCAAATATCCTTCAACCGCGAAAAAAGACAATTCCGTGTGCAAACCGATGATATGCAGGATTTTTATATGCTCACTCTTTCCGCAATGCCTACCTCGGAAGGGCAGGAACTTACAGGTACTCTTATGTGGACCACCGGGGATGAGGTGAATGCAATAAAAAATGTCGCCTTCTCAGTAAAAAAAGTGGAAGGCGACAAAATCTGGCTTTGGACCCGCAACGGGAAAATAGGCGTTGTGGTGCGTGTATTGGATTAAAGCATGGCTTTTTCGCTCTTCCAGGGAAGGGCGCATAAAATCATTGCAAGCAAACATGCAATGGGAAACATCATCAAGGAGATATTCCACCCGGCTTGCTGTATCAGGGAGCCCATGCCTATTTTAGCAAGTACGGCATCGCCGAAAAGATAGCCGAAAAGACCCACAAAACCGGCTGCTGTGCCCGCGGCATTCTTTGGCACCAAATTCAGCGCTTGAATACCAATTAGGGCGACAGGTCCGTATATGCAGAAGCCTATTATGATAAGAGCCGCATAGATAATTGTTTTCTGAACTTGGGGATTACCCCCTGAAAGAAAGCCCGACTGCCAATACATAAGGGCTCCGATGAGCACTATTCCCATGAAAATAACATTTGGGGGAGCGCATCTGCCCTTGAAGAATCTGCTTGAAATCCATCCGCAGGCTATGGTGCCGAAGATGCCGGCATAATTGTGCAGCGAAAAGGCGAGATTGCTTTCGGCTGCCGTCATAATGCCTTTTTCCTGCAAATAAGTGGGTGCCCAATCGCCTATGCCGTAGCGCACAAGATATACGAAGATATTGGCGAAAGCTACAGCCCAAAGGAGTTTGTTCTTGAAAATATAATCGATAAAGAGCGTCTTGATGGGAATTTTTTCAGTATCCGCCACTTTGGACTTTACCCCCGAATAATCCTTGCGCCAATCGTTTACAGAAGGAAGACCGCATGACTGCGGGGTGTCGCGAATCAGCAGCCAACAAATAAAAGCAATTGCAATGGCCACCAATGAGGGAAGAATAAATGCTCCTCTCCAACTTTGCGACTCCGGCACACCAAAACTTATGAGCATGGTCATGCCGGCTGTAGCCAAAAGACCGAGAGAGCCGCTTCCGAAGGTGTGTGATGTATTCCATACGCTCATCTTGAAAGAGCGCTCGTTTTGGCTGAACCAATGCGCCATGACACGTCCGCACGGAGGCCAACCCATACCGGACAGCCAGCCTACGAACAGCATGAGGACAAACACCACTATCATATTGAGCAGCGGACGGTCGGGGCTGAACGGGATGAAGCCGGGAGCCATCATGGTAAGTGCGCTAAGTATAAGGCCAATCACCAAGAACTTACGGGCGTCGGAACGGTCCGACACACTGCCCATTATAAACTTGCTGAAAGCATAGGCAATGCTGACAGCGCTCATCGCTATACCCACCTGAGCCTTGCTGATGAAGCCTCCGGCTATCATGCCGGGCGCCGCCAAAGAAAGGTTTTTACGAACCAAGTAATAGCCGGCATAACCTATAAAAGCGCCAAGGAACACCTTGAGCCTCATACTTTTATAGGTCCTGTCTATCTTATCTTCAGGCAGCAGGGGTTTAGCCGCGGGAGGATCTAAAAAACGAGCCATTACTTAATAACTCTTTGCAATTTGAATGAAATCCTCTGCTTTTAAGGCAGCTCCTCCGATGAGGCCGCCGTCAATATCTTTTTGAGCAAAAAGTTCCTTTGCATTTGAGGGCTTGCAACTTCCCCCATAAAGAATGGTAGTGTCTTCCGCCACAGCGGCGCCGAATTTGTCTGCAAGAGCTTTGCGAATGAAGGCATGAATTTCCTGCGCCTGGTCCGAGGTAGCGGTTTTGCCTGTACCTATGGCCCAAACAGGCTCATAAGCCACCACAATATGCTTCATGTCTTCGGCTGTAAAATTGTAAAGCACATCCTTGATTTGAGCGCCGACAACCTCGAAATGCTTGCCCGCCTCGCGCTCCTCGAGATTCTCTCCTACACAAAGAATCACCCCAAGACCTGCGCCAAGGGCGAGCTTGAGTTTTTCCACCAATTTTGCATCGGTTTCACCGTAATATTGCCTGCGCTCGGAGTGGCCGAGTATCACCCATTTGCAAGAGACACTCTTAAGCATGTCTGCCGATACCTCTCCTGTGTATGCTCCTGAGGCATGGTCGGCGCAATTCTGGGCGGCAAGTTCCACCTTGGATGTTTTAAGCAAGTCCGCTATGCTTGCCAAATGGGTGAACGGAGCGGCGACTATAAGGTCTACAGATGAAGGCGTTTCCGCCGATTTGGCTGCTACAGCCTTTGCAAGTTCGATTCCTTCGGGAAGAGTTGTGTTCATTTTCCAATTCCCTGCTACTATTTTCTTACGCATATTTATAGGTTTTTGGTTTGCATGAATTGCAAATTTAGTAATAATTGACCAAATTTGTAAGCTAAAAGGTTTAAGGATGAAAAATTTTGTAAAAGAGTTGGAGTGGAGGGGGATGATTAAAGACATTACCCCAGGAACGGAAGAGGAATTGATGAAGGGTTCCGCCTCCGCCTATGTGGGAATAGACCCCACCGCAGACTCGCTTCATATAGGGCATCTCGTGAGTATAATGATACTCAAGCACTTTCAGGCATGCGGTCACAAGCCCTACTGTCTAGTAGGAGGAGCAACAGGCATGATAGGAGACCCCAGCATGAAAAACCAGGAACGCAATCTTTTGGACGAGGCCACTCTATCATATAACATTAAAGCCATTAAGGCACAACTCAGCAAATTGCTCGACTTCGATTCCGATGCTCTCAATAAAGCGGAGTTGGTGAACAATTATGACTGGATGAAAGATTATACTTTCATTAATTTCGCCCGCGATATAGGCAAACTCATCACCGTGAATTACATGATGAGCAAAGACTCGGTTAAAAAACGCCTCAGCCGCGACTCCACCGAAGGCATGTCTTTCACCGAATTCAGCTACCAGCTTCTTCAAGGATATGACTTCCTATATCTCTACAAACACGAAGGGGTAAAACTTCAACTCGGCGGCGCCGACCAATGGGGGAATATCACCACCGGTGTAGAAATGATACGAAAGGCATTAGACGGTCAGGCCTTCGCCCTTACCTGCCCTCTCATCACCAAGGCGGACGGCAGCAAATTCGGCAAAACCGAAAAAGGCAATGTCTGGCTCGACCCCTCACGCACCAGCCCGTATCAGTTCTACCAATTCTGGCTTAACGTTGGAGATGAAGATGCCGAAAAATATATAAAAATCTTCACTCTTCTTGACCGACCAACCATAGAAGCGGCAATAGAAGAGCACAGGACCGACCCCGGCAGACGCAGCCTTCAAAGGCTTTTGGCGAAGGAAGTTACCGTTATGATTCACGGAGAGGAAGAATACGACAAGGCCGTATCCGCCTCGCAGATGTTGTTCGGCAAAAGCACTTCGGAGGATTTGCGCAAACTTGATGAGCGCACTCTATTGGATGTCTTTGATGGGGTCCCGACCTTTGAGGTAAGCGCTTACAAACTCCCCTGCGGCATCTTAGACTTTCTTGCTGTGGAAACAGCCATCTACGCCTCCAAAGGCGAGGCTCGCAGAGCCATTCAAGGAAACGGATTCAGTCTGAACAAAGACAAATTCGCAGACCCTAACGGCGAGGTGAAGCCATCCGATGTAGTGGACGGCAAATACATCCTCTGCCAAAAAGGTAAAAAAGATTATTATCTTGTAATTGTAAAACAATAAACAATGGGCACAAAACCACCTTCCACCAGACAACTCAAGGTTGCACGCGAAATTCAGCGCGAACTGGCCGAAATAATACGCGGAAAAGGCATGAGCTTTTTCAGCGGAGCATTGCTCACTGTAAGCGAAGTTCGCATAAGCCCCGATTTATCTATTGCAAGGGTATTCGTAAGCGTTTTTCCATCGGAAAAGGCAGAAGAGGTTATGGGCATTCTCTCGGACAATACCCGTATGCTCCGCGGCGAACTCGGACGTAAAATAGGCAGTCAAATGCGGATTGTTCCCGAACTGAACTTCCTATTGGATTCTTCTCTCGACTACGCCCAGCACATAGAGGATATACTCAAAAAGTGAGACTCGGCTTCCGCATAGCCTGGAGGTATCTCTTTGCACATAAATCACATAATGTAATAAATGTGATTTCGTTTATCAGCGCCCTTGGCATGGCCATAGGCACAGCGGCGTTGGTGCTTATACTCAGCATTTACAACGGCTTCAACGGCATAATAGAAGACAATCTAAGCGATGTCGATGCCGACTTGTTAGTGCGAAGGGCAGATGGCAAGCGTTTCGTTCCCTCCGGAGAGGGCTTTGATGCTCTTTTCGACTCCCCTCAACTTGCTTCCGTGAGTTCGGTGCTCACCGGCAATGTTTTTTTGATGCACGAGGGCAAGCAGGCAATCGCAAAGGCAAAGGGAGTGGATTTTGTTTTTGAGGAGGAAAGCGACATAAGCAGACATGTGATTGCCGGCGAATGGAGTCTGCATCAGGGAGATATGCCGCTCGCCGCAGTAGGGACGGAGCTTGCGAACAAACTCGGCGTTAATCCCCGTTTCATATCGCGTCTTAATGTTTATTACCCTTCTACGGACGGCAACTTTTCTGTCGCAAATCCTTTAGCTTCGCTCAAAAGGGAGTCGCTGCGGGTAGGGAGTGTTTTGAGCATAAATGCAGAGATAGATGCCGGCCTGCTGATTCTGCCCATAGAAACTCTCTCAAAACTGTTGGGGACTGATGAAGAAGAGGTGTCAGGAGTGGAACTGAGGTTTAAAGAGGAGCTTTCGGGAAGAGAGCAAAAGCGATTCATCCGCTCCGCCACCGCTATGCTTGGACCATCTTTTAAGATTTTGGACAGATATCAGCAAAACTCCGCCTTATATAAGATGATGCGCTACGAAAAGGCCGCTATTTGGCTGATATTAATATTTATTGTGCTGATTGTAGCGCTGAACATCTTCGCTTCTCTGTCGATGCTGATAATAGAGAAGAAAGATGATATCGCCACCCTGAGGGCGATGGGGGCGGATGATGGTCTGATTAAAAAGATTTTTGTATTGGAGGGATGGCTGGTGTCGCTGCTCGGCATGCTCGCAGGGCTCCTGATTGGGGTTGCGCTCGCTTTGGCGCAGCAGCATTTCGGCATAATCAAAATGCCGGGTTCTTTTCTTGTAAGCGCATATCCCGTAGTGCTTAAATTGGGAGATGTGCTGCTTGCCGCAGCGGGAGTGGCGGCAATAGGTTTACTTGTTGCCTTAGCGCCTGTCTCCGGCAGATTTTCTTTTATTAGTCAGGATTCTGTTTCTAGGCGGTAAGGCTATTGGTTACCGACAAACTATACATTTTCTTCGACAAACCTTTCTGTTCGTCATCGGCAAAACCTACGACTCTTCTGAAATATCTTCTTCGTCATCGGGGGCCGGGGCAAGGGCGGGCGGGATAATCGAATCCGGCTTGGCCAAACCCTTTCTTCCACCGGATTTTACGGCGGCTTTGGAGCGCTTGGGAGTGACGCGGAGCCTTTCCAGCTTGGCTATCTTTTTTACAACGCTTTGATTGGATTCTGTAAGCTTGCGGGTGGATTCGCGATATTCTCCACCCACTTTTTCTATGGCTTCACCCAACTTCGTATAGGTTTGCATCCAATTGCTTATGGCGGTCATCAACTCTGATGCAGTATCATAAACCTCTTCTATATTGCGTTGCTGGTCATGCTGACGCCAGGCAATCAGCACCATATTAAGCACCACGCTCAGAGACATCTGACTTACAATCAGCACCTTTTCATCCTTTGCCTTATGCCATAGCAGAGGCGCTGTCTCCTGCATAAGCTGGAATGCCCCCTCTATGGGAATAAACATTATGTTGTAGTCTATTTTCTTGCGGCCTTCGGGAATATATGATGCATAATCTTTGTCGCGAAGCTCGGTCACATGCTGCTCTATACTGCGAACATGCTCTCCTGCAAGGCGGGTCCTGTCTTCCGGCGTTACCGCTTGATTCCATGCGACAAAGGCTTTAAGACTTACTTTGGAATCCACTATCACTTCTCCTCCATCGGGATAATGCACAATCACATCGGGCAGCATGGTGCCGCCTTCATCACTTTTTATTTCATGTCCGCGGTCATCCAAAAGTACGCTCTGCACATCGAAATTCACTCCCTCTTCCAAACCGGATGCCCTCAACAGGTCTATCAGCAGCATTTCGCCGAAATCTCCCTGCACCTTGCTCTGACCTGTTATCGCATCGGCAAGAGCCTTAGCCTGATTACCCACGGATTTACTTTGGTCGGAGAGCAGCTGAATCATCTTTTCCATGCTGCTGTGATGCTTGGCGCTTTGTACATCCGACTCTTGGACGCTTTTACCGAAAGCCTCGAACTTTTCTTGTATAGGCTTCAGCAGGTCACCCACCGCTGTCTTGCTTTGCTCTTTGAAATGTTCAGAATTCTCGGCGCTCAGAGCCTTGAATTTTGAAGACATCTCCTCAAGCGATTTTTCCATTTGCTCTCTATATTGCTTGAAAGCGAGCTCCCGCTGCTCATCAATGGTCTTTTGCGCCGCTTCCCGCTGCTCATCCAGCGCTTTCTGCTTTGCTTCCCTTTCCTCATCCAGCGCTTTCTGCTTTGCGTCGCGTTCTTTGTCAAGAGCCTGTTGCCTCTCCTCGCGCTCTGCATCGAGGGCGCGCTGCCTCGCTTCCCGCTCCTCGTCCAAAACCTTTTGGGCTTTGACCTGAGCATCCATCTTCGCCTGCAATGCCGAATTCTCGCTTGTCAATTCAGTGATTTTACGGTCTTTTCCCCTGCCTGCCATTATCACGGCAAGCATCGCCGCCACCGCAGACAGGGCGATGATTATCAGTATTATTTCCATTGTGATCATAGTATACAAATATAATGTTTTTCAGTTAATTCCTAAGCGCTTGAATTATTGAAAGTATAGGAGACTTGCAAACATGCGAGAGCCTCCGAGCATGTTAGATCCCCAAGCATAAGGGAGTTGCAAGCATGCGTGGGCGGAAAAACGCTTATCGCTAAGTTTGGTTGACTTCATGGTATGACAAAAAAGGCCTTTAACGTCGCAGCCCCTAGGTTTTTTGTAGGGGGGGGTATGACGGAAAGGGCCAAAAATGCTTTACCATGAAGCGAAATGAGAGGGCCAACGCTGAATATAGACGGACTTGAGCCGAAAGGGCCGAAAATGCTTTACCATGAAGCTAAATGAGAGGGCCAACGCTGAATATAGACGGACTTGAGCCGAAAGGGCCAAAAATGCTTTACCATGAAGCGAAATGGAAAGGTGCGAAGGGACTTTGCTGATTTCCCGTACGTTCCACCATGTTGCGGCCCTGAAAACAACCCTAAACCCAGCTCCGCCTGCAATCCGTAATTCGAGCGTAAAATGGAAAGTGCTGATAATGAGGCAGAACATCAAACAAGACCAAGCAAATTGTCGGATCTTCTTTCATGATTTCGATGATAGTCAGAGAGTTACATTTTACGCTCGAATTGAGCGGGGGAAACGCTCGAGCATTTGCATGAGCATATGCATAAAAAATGACCAATCAGTCAGCGACTAGTTGGTCATTCTTAATTCCTGAAGCAGGAATAAATTACCACCTGTCTTCACAGGACACGGTCAGTTTCTTGCGACCGCGTGCCCGGCGGCTTGCAAGAATTCTGCGGCCATTGGCGGAAGCCATGCGCTCGCGGAAGCCGTGCTTGTTTACGCGCTTGCGATTTGAAGGTTGAAATGTGCGTTTCATTATTGTATCTTTTTATATTTTTCGTCAAAGGGACTGCAAAGGTAGGATTTTCTGCCCTGAATTACAAATTTTTCTGCAAAATATTCATCAAGAAGTAGTCCGGAAACTTTACGGATACGGATTTAGCATGGCACAAGAGGCAGTTTTATTTGAGATATATCCTGAAGAAGTTCCAGACTTCGGAGCATGTGTCCATATCTGCGAGGCCCCAAGTGTGTTTTCCTCCGCGTATTTCGTACAAGCGGACTTCGCAGGCGGGGCCTCCGGGCCAGGCCGGAACACCGCCATACCAGCGATGCTGCACGACAGTTCTGGAACCCTCTTTTTTAGGGGGAAGATAGCGCTGAATCACATATCTGCATTCATTCATCTTCACCCATCTTGCAACTCCATCTCTAACAGGCAAATAAGCGCCCCATCCTCCTTCTCCGTTAATATCCCCCTCCCAAAGCGAAGTCTTGTCCGCAGTGCCATGGACTTGCATAAAAGGAACAGGCGCCTTCATCGGCACCTCATCATCTACCCACTTCATTGTCAAACCGGTGATGGAAGCTATAGCGCTGAACACCTCAGGATGCCTGCGCCCTATCAGATAGCACATCTCTCCCCCATTCGACATCCCGGTAAGGAAGATATTTTCGGGGTTGAGCGAATGCTTGCGACAAAGCTCGGCGGCAAGAAAACAGATAAACTCATCATCATCTTCCCGCATTCCTTTCTGAGCAGGATACCCTGCATACCAGCCGGTCTTTCCTTCCGGGGCCTTCAAACCCTGCGGAATGCAAAGGGCAAACCCCTCCTGCTCCGCAAGCTCCAGCATCTCAGGACGATAGCCATCCGCCTTGCCGCCATAACCGTGCAGCATCACTACCAACGGCTTCTGCGGAAGCAGATTTTCCGGCACATACATATAATGAATGCGCCACTGCCCGGCATATTCCACGCTGTCCTTCAATGCCTTTGGAGCGGCCTGCAAGCCGGCAGACATGAATATAAATGCGGCCAGAAGCAATACAGGCTTTTTTATATTCATCACAGACCATTTAATTTTAAATAACCTTTTAATATTAAAGAAAGACATTTTCATGTTTCATACTATACTTTAAATGGCAACATATAAAAAAACCGGCATCATAGGCTTTGCCTGTCCTCAGATTCAACACAATGCTTCAAATCGCAGTACGCAAAACTTTATTAAAATTCTGATTTTCCGACTTCAATTACAAATTTCTCTGCATAATATTCATCCTCCAGCCAATCGGAGATGCGCCAGGTGCGAATCTGCTTCGGCGAAAGCTTGAAACGCTTTAGAAGAATAGCGAGCTCTTCGTTCACATCTCCTCCTTTCAGGCAAATCAGACTGCGATGGAACTTGGCGCCAACCCAAGAGTAAAGAGTTTCCAGCGGGGCAACGGCGCGCGAGACCACAAAATCCCAGCCCCCCTGCAAATCCTCCACCCTGGCCTGTATGCAACTCACATTTTTCAGCCCCAAGCCATCCGAAACAACCTGGGCTACTTTTATCTTTTTTCCTATTGAATCGCAAAGGGTAAACTGCGCCTCGGGCCATTCCATCACCAACGGTATTCCGGGAAAGCCCCCGCCGGTACCCAAATCAAGGATTGTTACAGGACGGAAGGTAGACGCTTTTTTAGAAGCAGGCAAAATATTGTTGCCGGAAATTGACGCCAAAATCGCACTTCCGTTCTCAAGCTTAGCCGCACTTCCGTTTTCAAGTGCAGCACTTTTGCCGGTAAGAGAAGTAGTGGCTTTGCCGGATATGGAAGCCACATCTGCATTTCCGTTCCGACCGGCAGCGGCCTCCAAAGTCCCGTAATGCCTCCGTATATACTCGGCAATCGAGAGCGAATGCAGAATATGATGCTCGAAAATGGCATCTGCATCCTTGCGCGAAATCACATTGATTTTGCTGTTCCACTCTTTCCAAAGCGAAATTGCAAGAGAATAATTTTCCTTTTTAATGTTCATCATCTTGCTCTTATTCCATTTCCAAATTACAGGTCTTCATAAGCTCCCGCTCCGACAGAAGGGGGAAAGGCAGCACCTTTAAAAGAGTTTTTTCCACCTTGGCGGCCATATAGCCCCTGGTGGCATTGAAGGCGGAAAGGACTATTATAGGAAGAATGTCGTTCTTGAAGGTTATATTGCCCATTTCGGGATGATATTGTACGAGATTTTCCATATCCGCCACCTCAAAAGGATTGAGAAGACTGAAGCTATAAATCGTCTTGCCTTTAAACACATAGGATAGGGTTATTTCCACATTAATCTGCCCCTCTTTTTGCAAAAGAGTACAATCCGCCCCATATCTTACCCTAAGGTAAGAAAGTTCCATCTCATCAGGAATTCCGTTGTCTATAATCCCCGGCTCGCCGAAAGGCAACGATTTGATTACTATTTTTGCCATATATTTTAATGATTGAACGGCCTTTCGCCGCTGCTCTTTTTACCTATAGTATATGTTTTGGAAGCCAAGCATCTCGAAAAAACCGCCTTATCATACTCGGCATCTTTCGACAATCCTGCCACTGGTTGCGCAGTAATTACCGCATGGATTTTGGAAGAGTACCTTTCGAAATCTTTTTCTGACAATACGCCTTCCGCCAGGCACAATAATTCCTGCATTTTAATAGGATCTTTTGCCAGATTTATAAGTCTTCCGGCAGATTCGCTTGGAATAACCCCGTTTTCGTAAAGCCGGTACTGATTATCACCAAGTCCGAGAATTTTGGACATAGCAAGAGCCGGTAAATCGTATTGCATACGGATTGCCACTATCTCTTCGGCTGTCGGTATACCATGCTTTTTGCGGTACTGACTATAAATTTGGTCCATACAAAAGGCATCGCTTTCACTCGTGGTGAATTCTCTTCCTGTATCGGTTTTTTTGTAATAATAATTGATATACTCGAATTCTTCGCCACGAAAACTCAACTTTGCCGGTTCATGACAAAGAATTGCGTAATCCGCTGAATATTGACTTTTGAATTTCTTCATACTCTTTCCCATTTATTTTGTAACGGAAGAAACATGTCTCTTTCTGCTAAGTGGAAGGAAATACAACAAACATTTTTCGCAATAGCCATACATATTTTTATATAGCATAAACGTCCTATAATTCTCTTTCCGAAAACCCAAATCTCCTGCCTGTCAGGATCAATATTTTGAATCGGTCCCAAAACATAATCCTCTGCCTTTAAATCTCTAATATACTTATCCCTTTCAGGTCCTCTCCATTCCATTATGGCAAGAAACTCTCTATTCTTATGCAAGTGATCATATTCTATCCTATCTCCAAGCGAAAGTCTGACATTCATGCTTTGCAGGAACGCCTCTACTTTCTTTCTTTTCTCCTGCTCTTCCATAAACAACAAACTTATGAGAGCAAAGATAGGAGAGTTTTTGATTTTTTCAACGAAAAAGTTGAAAAAATTATAATTGTGGATTACCTACAAATAGGCTTCTTGTAAGAGATTGCCGAGTTCTTCGATGTCCTGGCAGATGAGAGAGGGGGTGTGGGGATATTGGCGGGCCATTTCAAGAGTGGTTTCACCGCTAAGCACCAGAACTCCGAAGGCGCCGGCGCGGTAAGCCATCTCCAAATCGGTGTAGATGCGGTCCCCCACCATTGCAATCTCCTGCGGAGCAAGGTTGTAACGGTGCATGATGCCGGAAAGCATGGCCGGGTCGGGCTTGCCTATCACCACATCGGGCCCTCGTCCGGTGGCATATTCCAAAGCTTTGCAAAGGCTGCCGCAATCCACTAAAATTGTTGGAAGGTCGGTTGGGCAAACTTTGTCGGGATTGGTTGCTATATACGGAATATCTTTGCTTATCCACCAAGCGGCGCGGCAAAGGCGCGGATAGATAAGGGTGGTATCGAAAGCCACAACAACCATATCGGGAATGTCTTCGGCTGACTCGGCGGCGCTCACAAAACCGGCCTCCTCAAACTGCGAAATCATGGATGGAGTGCCGAGAAAGAAGATTTTTTTAACGGACGGATAGTTCTCTTTTATATAGTCGATGGTGGCAGGAACGGTTGAATACATCTGCTCCCGGGAGCAATGTATGCCCATGCCCCGGAGTTTTTCCAGGTAATCATCCAGCGATTTGGTGGGATTGTTGGTAAGGAAAGAATATCCTATTCCAAGCCTGTCCAACTTCGCAAGGAAATCCAGTGTAAAAGGAAATATACTGTCGGAAAGATAAATGGTGCCGTCCATATCCAAGGCGATATGGCGTATGGAAAGCAGGCTTTTGCGTAATTTTTCGTCCATATTATAACACGGCTTAGATTTGCAGAGCGTTTTCTGCACCAATCAAATCAACTAGAAAGACAATAATTTCCAAAGACCCTTTTGGCTTTGAATCAGCATTTGGCCGCGCCAGAAATCGCAATCCTCGAATTCGCTTTCCGTACAAAGGGAAAGGTCTACAACTTGCTCCATTTTACGCTCGGCAAGATTCCATATATAGAGTATGGAAGGTTTTTCGGGCGTTCCAAAGCCGGTGGGCATATAAAGGAGGTCGCCGCGAATGCAAAGGCCTTGGCCTATCGGCATGAAAGGTTCGGTATAGGTATCTTCTAAAAGATAGGTGTAGAGGATATCTTCATTTTTGAGTGTTACCATACTGCCTTCGGATAATTTGGGAAGACGGAAGGCGATTATGCGATGTTTGTTGGCAGGATTGTTATTGTCGATGGTGTTGCCGTAGCCTATCAAGAGTTTGTTTCTGCAGTCCACCACCCACTGCAAAGCATAGCCGAAAAGTTTGTCGGTATCTTCAAAATTTATGGTCTGCACAAGTTCGGAGCCTTTAAAACCGGGGAGAAGGCGTTCCACGAAGCACACATCCTTCATTCCATTGAATGGTTTTCGGTGACATTGGCTTGTGTACATTACGGGATAGCGGTCGCAGGACTTGAACCGCTCAGTGCCGAAGCAAAGCACATTGCAATGGTTCACCGGATGGGCGCTCCCTATACGGAACTGATTTATCTTCTCTAAAGACTTTCCTTTATATTTATAAACAGTAAGGATTCCCGCATGTTGGAGGGAAAACACATAATCGCCTCTAACTGCCATACCTTGCATGGATTCATACTTGGTCTCCGACCCTTCGCGCAGGCCTTTTTGAAACTTGCCCACGAATTCCGCCTGCTGGGCTAAACAATTCAGCGACAGCATTAAAAGCGCCGCCGCAAACATCATCTTAAAAAATCTTTTCATATTTAATAATTCAAATTTTCTATTATATAATCGGGCTTTCGACCACATCGGAGAAGCGGCGTTTTGCCACCACGTCTATGTCTTTGAGCAGGATGTCGTTGCAACGGCTAAGCCGACCAAAGCATCCCCTTAACGGCAAAAAGTTCATTCAGGGCATCTTAAGTAATTAAGGTTTTCTATTATATAATCGGGGCTTTCGACCACATCGGAGAAGCGGCGTTTTGCCACCACGTCTATGTCTTTGAGCAGGATATCGTTGCAACGACTGACGGGCATATCGGGACGCTCGGAACGGGAATAGAACTGAGTCCAAGGCTTTGCCACCACAAAGTTGCGGCAGGTACCGCGGATACCCTCAACCGTAACAAATTCGTAGTGCTGCGGAGTATCCGGACGAAGTTTAAGCCACAACACCCGCTGCACATCCTCTACGGTGCAATTACGCATGATTATATTTCTGTTGTAAAGCGATTCGCTGCCGAGAGTGAGGCATCCGTGCGTACGGCGGAAGCGGCAATTCTGCACCAGCACATTGTAATTGGGACCATTCACAGCCATGGTATCAGCCCAGGTTCCCTTGCCTCCCTTAAGCACAACGCCGTCATCATTAACCGACATATAACATCTGTCCACCAATACATCGTGACAATAGTCTATATCAATGGCATCGGAACTAGGAGCTTTTACGTTTTCGGTCGGAGCGACAATAGTGCAGCCGAGATAGCGGACATGATCGCATTTGTAGAGATGATTGGTCCAGAAGCCGCTGTTCCGCAGGGTTACATCCTGAACGGTAACCCCTGAAGAATTGCTTATAAAAACCAGCCGAGGTCTATGCACCTCGAGATTGGTGATTTTCGGATTGGCCTTGCGGCGATCCCAAAATTCCTGCCAAAAATCCTTGCCGTTGCCATCTATCACCCCCGGGCCGCAAATGGTGAAACCATCCACTCCATCAGCATTCACAAGGGCGGCAAAATAGTCCAGACTCTGCCCCTCCATGCGTGAGGGACCGAAAACATAGTCATCTATTTCGGGAGATCCCTTGAGTACGGCGCCTTCTTCCAAAAGCAAATGTGTGCCGGGGCGGAAGAAGAGAGAGCCGCTCATGAATACTCCTTTCGGCACCACCACCACTCCTCCGGAGCGGGCCGCTCTGTCTATAACTTTTTGAATACGGCGTGTCTGTACCTTTGTGCTGTCGCGGCAAACCCCATATCTTGTAAGGACATAGCGGCGCTTGCCCTCAAGAGAAACACGGGAGGTATCAGTCAGGAACGCCGGCATTGGGGTACCATCCGGCAGAAACTCCTGCGAAGGCATTGAAGTACGTTCCTGCGACAGGGGTGTGCTATCTTGGGAAGAAATGGGGATGCTATCTTGCGAAGGGATGGAAGCACCATTGGACAGAAGCTCCTGCGGAGGCAGGAAAGAAAACAAGCAGAATATAAAAAGCAGAAGAATCTTCATTGGAAAGCTGTCGGCAGGATTTATTATCTACGAAAATAGCAAATAATCGGCTCTCGAACAAAATTATTTGTCAGAGAGCCGAAAATTTACATAACACACAAACTATGATTAGAACTTGAAACGATATTTGCCCGGAGCGAGCTCACGAACTTCCCGGCCGGAGCCGTCAGCAGACGGTATAAGGGCGGTAGCGGGCACAGGCACCTCAACTTTCCAAATTATCTTCTTGCCCCGACGCTTCCAATTGCTTACAATACGGCCGTGCTCACTATCGTAAGAGCATTTCACCCAATCGAGACCGGGAACGGGATAAGGCTTCAACTCAACTTTCGCGAAGCCGGGTTCAGCAGGCCTTATTCCTCCCAAATACTCATATTCCCAAATCAGCAGGTCACCTATCATCATGACATGATTCATGCTGTTCATATCGGGTGCGGCAGTATTTCCGTTCCAAAGTTCCCAAATGGTGGTAGCTCCCTGAGTGGCCATATAACCCCAAGAGGGATAAGTGTCGTTGGATGCTATTGTGAATGCCAAATCGGGACGGCCGTAATCGGAGAGCACGCGCATAAGAACCATAATACCAACCAAGCCGCAGTTCACATGATCACCGCTGCGCTCCACCAAATTGGCGAACACCCTTGGCACCTCCGCCTCCGGCACCAAACCGAAATGAAGAGACAAGGCGTTGGCCGTCACAGTGTTGTTGGAATAGAAGCCTTCATCGGCGTTAAAATAGCGGTCGTTGTAGGCAAGTTTTGCAGAATCCCTGCGCTCCTCGAAACGGGCGATGTCTTCGGGATGTCCTGAAAGAGCTGCAAATTTTTCCATAATTCCCGCCAAATAATAATAAAAGGAAGTACCGATTAAAGTTTTTGAGGTCTTGCGCGCAGGGTCTTTCGAATGAATGAGTTCGAGAGACTCCGGCGGAACGCACCAATCTCCGTAAACATCTTTCCTAAGCAATCCTTCATCGCTGTACTTTTCCCACATATAATCCATCCATTTTGCCATCGCGGGATAATGGTCAAGAATCGGCTGCACATCTCCATACTGGCGATAGAGCATATCCGCAATGGTAATGAAAGCGCCGGGCCAGGTCATATTGTCCCTGTTATACATCTTCCAGAATGGCGGAGCCACAACGGGAAGTTCGCCCTTGGGAGTCTGAGAATCCTCTATGTCGCGCAGCCATTTGGTATATAAAAGCCGATTATTAAAGAGATAACCCTCGCCATAGCAGTTCATTGTACGGTCGCCAAGCCATCCCTGGCGTTCATCGCGCTGAGGACAGTCGGTGGGCATGCCTCGGTAATTTCCCCTGATGCCCCAAAAACAATTGCTGTAAACGCGGTTCAAAACCTTGTTGGATGTTTCGAAACGGCCTGTGGTGGCCATGCGGTCATACATTACCTGCCCCTCGAAATCTCTTTTACAAGGGCGGCGCTTCCAACCGCTGAGTTCGACATAGCGGAAACCATGATAGGTAAAATCGGGATGCCAGGTCACACGCCGAGCCTTACCGGCAACATATATATCCTCCACCTTTGCAGTACGGAGATTCTCGGTATACAGGGCTCCTGCGGAATCAAGCCTTTCGGCAAAACGCAATTTAAGAGTATCGCCCTCACGCAAGCCGCGCGCTTTGAATTGCAGGCGTCCCACCATATTCACGCCCATATCCAAAATATATTTGTCGCCCATTTTCTTTATCGATTTCGGGCGGAGTATATCCTGAACGGCAATATCGGGATTGAGTTGCGGTGTGAGTGTTCCGCGAGGACCTTCTACGGCCTCCGCCTGCCTCCACGAAGAATCGTCATATTGTGCAAAAGTCCAGAGACCCAAATCTTTACGGGCATCGAAAACCTCTCCATCGTACTCGTTGTTGGCACATATGGGGCCGTCTGTGGAGAGTTTCCATGAGGTATCGCTGCAAACAAGCTCCCTGCTTCCATCGGCATACGTCAATTCCAACTGACAAATCAAACAGGGAAGGCCGTAAAACCAGGTTTGCTTGTCTATACGGGGTGCGGCATAACGGCCGTTGCCAAGACTGACAGCAATGGCATTGGGGCCCGGAGACAATAATTTGGCAACCTCGAAACTATTGAAATACACGGTCTTTTCGTAATGCGAAACGGTAGGTGCAAGTTCGTTGCCGGCTCCCAACTCCCGACCATTGAGCCATGCCTTGTAAAGCCCGAGACCGCTAATGTGCAATTCAGCGGAAACAATCCCCGAGCGGAGTTCGAACTCTTTACGAAAATATCTGGCGGGAAGAACAGGAAAACGCGAAAGGTCGTCTTGCGGAGCCTCTCCGCCAATCCACTCGGCCTCCCATGAAACCTCACGGGGAGTATAATCCGTTTTTTGAGCATAAAGAGAAGATAGAGTAAGGCAGAAAAAAATCGTGATTGTGCTTAGAAAACGCATATGAAAATTTTTATGGTGGATATTATTATAATTTATGGCGGCCTTGCTTTTCCAGCCAATTTATCAGCATTTCGGGACGGTCTGTCTGAATGGCGGAAACACCAAGGTCGAGATACTTTTGATATACCTTGCCGGGGTCATCCGATTCAAACGCTGCATCATCGTCATTGCCGGGGCCTCCGCATAGCGAAGACCAAATGGTATTAACCCATATTTTGGAGCCGCTGCCGAGGATTGTGCTGCGCATGGTCTCGAAAGCATCGTCATCCTCATTCTGCCAGCAGAGCTCGCATACAGGGGGGAAACCGCCTGCCTGGGAATAAAGCTCAAACAACAATTTCCCCCGCGCTTTCTGTGCATCTATAACAGGCATATATATGAGTTTGGGGCTGCCGGTTTCCAGCACGGAGTCCACGGCAGAGGGAGTCATTTTGCTCTTTATGATAATATGGCCTGTCATATCCAGCTCCTTTGCCAGCTCCAGCACCTGAGGATAATAGTCGAAGCCTTTGTCGATGTTAACGCAGACGCGACCCTTGCAGCAAAGCAGGGCCTGACGCAAGGTGGGCATGCGGAGGCTGTCTGTGGCTATGCCGTGCCCCCTGTTGAGGCGCAGTTGCAGAATCTCTCCGTAGGTGAGGTCGCAAACCTTTGCAGACTTGTCCTTGGGATATACTTTGCGAAAGTCGGTGCAACGCTTGACATCGGGGTCGTGACTAAGGACAAGTATGCTGTCCTTGGTGAGATGAATATCCAATTCCACTATATCCACACCCATTTTTATGACGGATTCGATGGCGGGAATTGAATTTTCGGGATAATTGCGCCAGTCTCCGCGATGGCTTGCAACCGCCACATACTTTGATGCAGGATTAAGAAAATGCGCTGCGATTGCATCCGCCCTGCTCTGCTCCGGAGCTTGAGAGGAGCAGGATGATAACAAGCATAAGCAGGCCGCTAAGGCAAGCGCAGAGAGTATAACTCTTTTAAGTTTTATCATATTTTTATAATCTCATCATACACTCCGGCTCTTTTGGCAAGGTCGAAGAGATTGATGCGATAGCGCATAAGCTGTACAAAAGGGAACATGGCAATGATGTCATCTTTCGTGCAACCTATATCTTCGGGTTTGGCAGGAGCCCCCACTATTCTGAACTTCTCCTGCATATCATCGAAAGTATAGAGCTGGTCCATGAGTTTTTTACGGAAGTCGGGCCATTGGGCTTTGAGTTCAATTAACTCCTGACGCACCTTCTCCGCCGGCTCGTATTTTTTGGTGATTTCACGATAGCCGAGTTCGGGAACGGGAAAATCCTTGAAAATATCCAAGGCGCGTTTTTGCTCGCTTTCAAGGGATGGCCAGGCGGCAGTGCATTTATCCACATCTATCCGGGTGAGGTCGAGCTTGAGGCCTACGGCAATGCCTTTGTGGGGGTATTTGTCGGCTATCCCCTTTGTGCCTACGAGCTGATACATTCTGCTGTATGGGCGAGGAGTCATTGTAGAGTGCTCGATAAGAATCGTCTTTCCTTTTCTCGTGCGTATCAAAGTGCTTGTAACATCTCCACGATGTTCTTTATTATAATCCATCCTCCAATCCCCCTGATAACGGTCCCAATAAGGCTCAAGATTATGGCAGTAACCTCCTTCGGCGTGAACAATCTCTCCAAACAAACCCTGCTGAGCCATATTCAGGCAGGTGAGTTCATAATAATCGTAGCAGCAGTTCTCAAGCATCATGCAATGTTTGCGTGTGCGCTCCGAGGTATTCACAAGCTCCCAGCACTCGGCTATTGATGTCGCCGCAGGAACTTCTATGGCTACGTGCTTTCCATGCTCCATTGCATACACCGCCATTTTGGTGTGGTATTGCCATGGTACGGAAAGATATACAAGGTCTATATCTTCTCTCCGGCATAATTCCATCCAGCCATCCTCTCCGCTATACTCTGCTGCACGCGGTATATTCCGGCGCTCCAAAATACCCTGCGCTTTTTCCACTCTTTCCGGAATCAGGTCGCACAGGGCGGCAATCGTGGCTCCATCAATATGTGCGAAACGCCTCAAAGCGTCCGGACCTCTCATGCCGAGGCCGACAAAACCGACTCTTACGTTTTCAATGGGGTCGCATGCGAATCCCAACATGGATTGTTGATTTGAGGGACGCGCAGGCGTGTTGTAAACTATCTTGGAGCCCTTGATTTTGTAAGAATACGGGTCGTTTTTACATCCCGCAAACAAGGCCAAAGCAATAATTGTGACCGTAAAAAATAAATTGTGATTTTTCAGTAATGTCATTGCCGTAATGTTTTTTATGGCTGTAAATATAGAAATAATAAGCAGGCTGCAAAAGCAAGCTGCTTAAAGACATTTTTTACAAATCAATATCGTTTTCGAAAAAATAAACATATATTGTTTTTTGGCAGCGATTAACGATATTTGTAACAATATACAAAATTGTATAAATCTACAAAAATAATATATGTACACGCGCGAAGAAAGACACAATTATATAAAAGAGCAGCTTGCCAAACGTTCGGTACTCAGGGTGGACGATACCGCCCGGGAACTTGGAGTTACGGAGGCTACCATCAGGCGCGATTTCACCCATCTTGAGAGCCAGCACGTCCTAATCCGCAATCACGGAAGCGCATCTCCCGTTAGTTTCAATGCCATAGATGTTCCCGTTCAACGTAAGGCCCTGCTGCACTCCGAGGAGAAGATGCGCATAGCCAGGGCAGCGGCAGAGCTGATTGAGGAAAATGATACCATTATCATTACCTCCGGCTCTACAATAGAATCATTTGCCCATGTCTTAAAGCCGAAAGGGTATCTCAATGTCATTACTTCATCTATAAGAATAGGTATGATATTGAGCGAAAAAGAAAATGTGAATATTTTCATGCTTGGCGGCGAACTTGTCAAGAATTCGCTTTCTGTTCGCGATGCCTACGCAATAGAGGGTCTTAAAAATGTACACGCCACCAAACTCTTCTTCGGCTGTGACGGCTTGGACCTTGAAGCCGGTGTCACTATGGCTTTCATTCAGGAGGCGCGCATGCACAATGTAATGATGGGGATTTCGTTAATAAAACCCTCAAGTGCGGCGTAAATGTAATTACGGTTTAATCAATCCTCCCTATCCGCCTTCTGAGCTTTTTCTATCAGGGCTTTGGCCCTGCGGATGCGGGTGCGGACGGTATTCAATTCCATCTCCAGCTCTTCCGCTATCTCTTTATATTGCAAGCCGTCTATAAGACGCATGCGGGCAATCTGACGGTAGAGGTCCGGCAAGCCATCGACATATCTTTGAGTACGGTCCTGGTCCTCGTTGTGAATTATGTTTTCCAGAGCGGTCTCTTCGCCATCATCGATGCTGCTGACTATTGCGGAATTTCGGCGCGAAGTGTCATCGAGAGAAATGTATTGCCTTCGAGCGCGGTTTTCCTGCTCTACAATATCGAGAGCCGTATTGCGGGCTATGGTTAGCAGCCAGGTTTTGAATTTGCTCTTGGAGGGGTCGTAGGTGCGGATTTGCCGGAATGCCTTTTCGAACGAGCGCGAGCAAATGTCATCTACATAAAAGTCATCGAGATTCTTCATCTTGCCTTTGATATAGGAGCGAAGAGTGTCGATATGCGTGTCCCAGAGGCGGGTGAAAGCAGTCCCGTCTCCTATTATCGCAAGGCGGATAAGTTCATCAGTGGGCGTCAAGCCAGTTTTTTCCATAATTGCATTCTACTGTTAAGGGGACATTTAATTTTATCACTTTTTCCATTTCGCGTTTTAAAATTTCTTCTACGCGCTCAATCTCCTCGTTCGGCACTTCCAACAAAAGTTCGTCATGAATCTGGAGCACCATTTTGGCTTTCAGCTTTTCTTCTTTCAAGCAGCGGCTGACATTTACCATAGCTATCTTTATGATGTCGGCGGCAGTGCCCTGGATAGGGGCATTGACTGCGTTGCGTTCGGCAAATGACCTGAGTCTGCCATTTGGTGAATTGATGTCGGTGATGTAGCGCCGGCGGCCGAAAAGGGTTGAGGTGTAAGAATTTTCGCGGGCGTCCTGAAGAGTTTTATTGATGTATGCCTGAACTGCCGGGAAATTGGCGAAGTAGCCATCAATCAAGTCTTTGGCTTCTTGGCGGGAGGTTTTGAGCCTTTGGGAGAGGCCGAAAGCGGAAATGCCGTACATAATGCCGAAGTTGGCGGTTTTTGCCATGCGCCTCTGGTCGGGAGTGACATCCTCGACCGGTATGCCGAAGATTTTGGAGGCAGTGGCGGCATGCACATCCACCCCATCGCGGAAGGCCTTGCAAAGATGTTCATCTCCGGAGAGATGGGCCATTATGCGGAGTTCTATCTGCGAATAGTCGGCGCTCATCATCACCGAATCGTCCGGATTGCCGGGGACAAAGGCCCTGCGGATTTCGCGCCCCTGTTCGGTGCGGATGGGGATATTCTGGAGATTGGGATTGGAGGATGAGAGCCTGCCGGTGCTTGTGAGGGCCTGATTGAATGTGGTATGCACGCGCCCATCGGCGCCGATGTAAGATGGGAAAGGGTCTATGTAGGTGCTGAGCAGTTTTCGAAGGCCCCTGTAATCCAAGATGGCATCGATGATGGGGCTGCGGTCGCTCAGCGCGCTGAGGGTTTCTTCGTCAGTGGACCAGCTGCCTTTTTTGGGCTTTTTGGCAGAGGGGTCGAGTTTCAGCTTTTCGAAGATGACTTCACCTATTTGTTTTGGGGAGGATACGTTCAAATCCGGCTCTCCCGCAAGTTCGCGCACTTGTTTTTCTTTCTCGTACATTTGAGTGCGAAGACTTTCGGCAAAGTCCTGTAATGAAGCTATGTCTATCTTTACACCCGTGAGTTCCATTTCGGAGAGCACTTTTATAAGGGGTTCCTCCATTTCATTATAGAGTTTCCGGGTGTCACCTGCAATCTGCGCATATAATTTGTCTGCCAGCGGCCTCAAGGCCCTGCATTCCTCGCTGCGGTCTTTATGCGATGGCGCGCTGTCGTTTTTGTCGGCGGCTTCGTTTTCATTTCTATCTGCCTTTTCGCCATTGCTTCTTGCAGTTGCTTCGCCGTCGTTTTTGACGTCCGTCTTTCCATCTTCTTTAAAAGCCGCCTCGCCGTCATCTCCAAAAAGAGAACCGATAAATAGCTTTTGCTCCGGCATCTCCAAATCCACCCCTAAATAACTTTGCACCAGCGCCTCCAACTTATGAGAACTTTCCGAATTAATGAGATAATGCATCAGCTCGCAATCGTAGATTTTGCCCCTCAGGGCTATCCCCCGCTTCGCGAGAGCATTCATCTGCTCCTTAACCGCATAACCCGCCTTGCTCTTGCCTTCATCTTCCAGAATCCCCTTGAACTCCTCCGGCCTCCCGCTCTTAACCCCCTTATCATCTGCAACATATAGAGTTTCCCCATCAAGGACTATCGCATAATCGGCGACCTTCTTTACTTCTATTATTTCTACATTCTTTGCTTTACTTGCGCTTGCTACGGACTTACTCGTTCCCCAAACGGCCTTGCTTGCGCTTGTTCCGACTTCCTTCGTTCCTGCTACTCTCTTTGCTTCGGCTTCATCTCTTGCCCCACCCATCTCCATTCCTGTACCATCTTCCTTCGCTTCGGCCGTACCCATTCCGACTTCCTTCGTTCCACTCATCCCCATTCCACCCACCGTTCCTCCGGACATTTTCGCCACAAGCCTTTTCAAAGAATTAAACTCATACAGATTGAACAACTCTATCAGCTCGGGGCTGAAATCGGAATTAAACCTCATGCTTTCGGCCGTGGTTTCAAGCGGAATATCCGTCTTTATTGTCACCAAAGTTTTATACAACTCTATATTCGGCTCTGCGGCCTTGAACATCTCCTGCTGACGGGGCGTCAATTCGGAAAGATGCTCATAAACACCCTCCACCGTACCGTATTTTTGCAACAACTTGCTCGCACCCTTCTCGCCTACGCCCCTCACCCCCGGCACATTGTCGGAGGCATCCCCGCAAATCGTCAGCAAATCTATAATCTGCTCCGGCCTGTCTATCCCATATCTCTCGCGAAGCTTCGGAATATCTATCACATCGTTTTCAGCGCCCTTCAAAGGCTTATACTGAAAAATGTTTTTATCTATCAGCTGACCGAAATCCTTATCCGGCGTAACCATATACACATCGAAACCCTCTCCGGCAGAACGCTTTGCCATAGAGCCGATAACATCGTCCGCCTCGAAACCCGGAATCATCAGCACCGGAATATTCATGGCCTGCACAATCTCCGTAAGAGGCTCCAAGGCATCTATTATCAATTGAGGGGTCGGCGGGCGGTTGCTTTTGTATTCGGGATAGAGCTCGTTGCGGAAAGTGCCCCCGGGCGGGTCGAAACTAACCGCCACATGAGTGGGCTTCTCCCTGTTAAGGAGTTCTAAAAAATATTTGGTAAAACCGAAGAGTACGGATGTGTCTACTCCTTTGCTGTTTATCATGGGCCTCCCCAAGAAGGCATAATACATCTTGAAAATCAGCGCATGGCCGTCTATCAAAAAAAGTTTCATAAACTATATGGGTTCTTGTATGTTGGGTTGCGGGTGGCAGGGTTTCGCTTGCTTTGCGACGGCGAGTTGCACCCGCGAAACTTAATTATACAAATATGAAACTTTTTACCGAATTTTGCAACAAAGTTTATTTCTTTCGGCGGTAAGACACTTAAGCGGGGCTCGCTAAAAGGGTGCGACAGCAGGGCTCCAAGCAGGGCTTGACAGCTGGGCTCCAAGCAGAGTTCCAGAAAAGGCTTCAGACAGGGCTTGACAGCTGGGCTCCAAGCAGGGCTTGACGGCGGGGCTCCAAGCAGAGTTCCAGAAAAGGCTTCAGACAGGGCTTGACAGCTGGGCTCCAAGCAGGGCTTGACGGCGGGGTTCCAAACAGAGTTCCAGAAAAGGCTTCAGACAGGGCTTGACAGCTGGGCTCCAAGCAGGGCGTAAAATGGAAAGTGCTGATAATGAGGCAGAACATAAAAGAAGGTCAGCTAAATTTTCGGGTGTTCTTTCATGATTTCGCTGATAGTCAGCGACTTCCATTTTACGCTCGATTTGCCGTTACGTCCTGCGCCTGCGGTTGATATCAAGTATTCGCGTTTTTTTGCGCCATCAGTTCCATTTTACGCTCGATTTGCCGTTACGTCCTGCATCTGCGGTAGGTACCAAGTATTCGCGTTTTTTTGCGCCATCAGTTCCATTTTACGCTCGATTTTCCGTTACATCCTGCATCTGCGGTAGATATCAAGTATTCACAATTTTTTTTGCGACATCAGTTGCATTTTACGCTAAAATTCACTACTAATTGCAGTATGAAAAAAATGCAAGGCGCAAAAATAATGCAAGACGTAAAAATAATGCAAGGCGCAAAAAAGATTCAGCGCACAAAAAATATTCAACGTGCGATTCATGTCTATCAGATGACAGTTGGAAAAGTTGTCATATTCTATACGCTGCAAGATTTTTTGGTCTTTTATACCATATTTTCCACATATGCACGCAAACATGGCATGACGATTCTCGGCCTCGCATTGATGTATAACCATATACATGTCTTAATTGCGGCAGACAGCAGAACTGAAATCAGAAGTTTTGTTTCCGGCTATTCATCCCGTTTTGTTAGGGACTATAATGCGGATGCTGGTCGAAAGGGTCCTCTGTTCAATATGCAATTCGGCTCTGCAGTAAAATACGGGGCAAAAAGCATTCGCACTGCAGCAGGATATCTTTATAACAATCATACCAACAAGAAATTATGCGGAAAGGCGCAAGATATCCGATGGAATTTTCTTGCCTATGCTCACAATAACCATCCTTTTTCGGAACCTATAATAATAAGGAAGGCATCTTTTCACCTCAAGCAAGCGCTCGAAATGGTGAAGGCTCAAAGGAGGATAGATAATTATTTGAATTACACTTATCTTAAACGACTTTATTCAGACCTTAAACCATCTGAAAAAGAACAGCTTACCGACTTTATCATCAGCTCCTATAATGCTGTGGATTATACCGCTTTAGAACAATTTTACCGCTCTTACGAGGAGATGCTCTACTCTTTCAACGCCAACACTTTTGCCGAATACGACTTGCCGGAAGATGCGTCTGAGCGAAGAGGAGATGATAGGGTTTATAATCATCTGGCCGAATTGGTGCTTTCTTCGGGGAGATATGAACATCTTAAAGATATTCTCATCCTTCCTGGGATTGAAAAAATCAAACTTGCATCTGAGCTTCGTGCCAAAAGCGGTGTCAGTTATAAACAAATAGGAGCCTTTCTGCAATATAAAATCATCACTACTCCGGAAAAAATCAGCCGGAAAGAGGTTATGGAGGCGGAAAAGATGATAGAAGAAAGCAAGAACTTTTTAAAAAACACTCAAACATGGAATTAGAAAATCATCCGTTCGAGCCGTTCCTTCCCTCAGAAGCTAAAGTGCTGTTTTTGGGTACCTTTCCCGCCAAGCCAATCAGGTGGAGCATGAATTTTTACTATCCTAATTTCACTAATGATTTTTGGCGGATAATGGGGATGATTTTTTATTCCGACAAGAGTTATTTTGAGATTCGCTCCGGCTCTTCATCTGCCCTTAAAGGCAATAATGCAAAACCGACCTTCCCGCAAAACCGTTGGAATGAAGAGGCGATACGGGAATTCTGCTCCTCGCATGGATTTGCTTTTTCCGATACAGCTGAAATAATCCATCGGCTTAAAGGCACTGCTTCTGATGCTGATTTACAAATTTTGAAAGCTCGCGATATTCCGTCCCACGTTGAGCAACTGCCTAAGTGTCAGGCGATAGTTGCCACCGGTACTTTGGCATCGGAGGTGGTTTCGCAGCAATTCGGCTGTAAAATCCCGAAAGTAGGAGAAAGCAGCGAAATCATATTACCGCAAAGCGGACGCCGGATTAATTTCTTCCGTCTTCCTTCAACCTCCCGAGCCTATCCGCTCACCCTTGAAAAGAAAGCCGAATTTTACCGCGAGATGCTCCTTTCGCTGGATTAGCGGATTTTACTTTTTTGAATGATGTGCACGTAATAATGCAGAAATTTCATACCTTTGCTCTTGCGTTAAATGCTTCATTTTTATCTGATGTTTAAAATTTAGTGACGATAAAGGTAGTAAGCATTTCATGGGAGACAAGTCTTCGGGCTTTGTCTCCTTTTTTATATCAACTTACTAATCAATCATTTTTACATCAGTTGCATTTAGGTTTTGAATTAGTTGGACACTCACCGTACGAGAAGGCGAAAGCGAAGCTAGCCAACAGGGCTTTCGATAGGGCGTAAAATGGAAAGTGCTGATAATGAGGCAGAACATAAAAGAAGGTCAGCTAAATTTTCGGGTGTTCTTTCATGATTTCGCTGATAGTCAGAGAGTTCCATTTTACGCCCTTTGTCTCGTCCTAAAAAAAGTTTACCAAAAAAGGTAAATTATTATGAGGTTAAATGCTGTCAAGCAGAGAGGCAAGAGTGTTTAACGAAAATATATGGCCGGGATTTTACAAAATATCATAAAAATTTCGCCAACTTTGTAGGAGTAATAACAGGAATTACTATGAAACCGGAGAATAAAAGTGAGATAGATGTAAAATTCATGCATGAGGCATTGAAGGAGGCGAAGATGGCGAAAGAGGAAGATGAGGTGCCGATCGGGGCGGTAGTGGTATGTAGGGGGCGGATTATTGGACGCGGCCATAATATGACGGAGAGGCTGAGCGACCCGACGGCTCATGCGGAAATGATAGCCATCACTGCGGCATGCGGAGAAATGGGGGGCAAGTATCTAAGCGATTGTACATTATATGTAACCGTGGAGCCCTGCCCAATGTGCGCCGCCGCCATGAATTGGGCGCAACTCGGAAAACTCGTATACGGAGCGGGCGACCCCAAGCGGGGATTTACCCTCTACAAGCCATCACTGCTGCATCCGAAAACAGAAACAGTCTCCGGCGTTATGGCCGAAGACTGCTCCGCTTTAGTCAGCGACTATTTTAAAACTAAAAGGTGACCAAGCCGTCAAGAGCCGCCATACAGGTCCGCCTGGCAAGAGCAGTGGTAAAAAAACTGCCTTGCTAATGAGAGTCTAACAGCTTGCACAAAGCCGATAGCAACCGCGCCGGCAATGCCGCCATACAGGTCCGCCTGGCAAGAGCAGTTGCAAAAGCCGCCACACAACCATGCAGGCCTGCCTGAAAAAACGGTTGAAAAACCTGCTAAGCAAAAACGGCAGTAAAACCTTCCTTACCGATGAGAGTCTCATAGTATGGCAAGGCGCTAATACTTCCCGCCGGGCATATTATAGATTATAAAGCTGTAGATATCAGTGTATTCATCTATCTGCATTGATACGGGCTTGCCGCTGCCATGCCCTGCCTTTACATCAACCCTTATCAGGCAAGGCGCCGGACCGGCCTGGCAGTCTTGCAAAGTGGCGGCAAACTTGAATGAATGCGCGGGCACCACACGATCGTCGTGGTCAGCGGTGGTAATGAGTGTTGCAGGATAGGCAACTCCCTGCTTCAGATTATGCAAAGGAGAATAGCCATACAGATACTCGAACATTTCAGGGCTTTCTTCGGAAGTACCAAAGTCCCTAGCCCAATTCCATCCTATCGTAAACTTGTGATAGCGAAGCATATCCATCACTCCTACCTGTGAGATTACAACCCTGAAGAGTTCCGGCCTTTGGGTCATGCAGGCGCCTACAAGAAGTCCGCCGTTGCTGCCGCCCATTATTGCGATATGCTTGCTGTCGGTATATTTGTTGGCAATGAGCCATTCCGCCGCAGCGATAAAGTCATCAAACACATTCTGCTTTTGCATCTTGGTGCCGGCCAAATGCCATTCTTTACCATATTCTCCTCCTCCCCTTATGCTCGGCTGCGCATAGATGCCTCCGTTTTCTAGGAAAGGAATGCGGCGTGGAGTGAAATAGGGCGTCATGCTGACATTGAATCCGCCGTAGCCATAAAGAAGAGTCGGATTTTTGCCATTGAGTTTGAGACCCTTTTTATAGGTGATGAACATTGGTATTTGAGTGCCGTCTTTGCTGGGATAGAAGATTTCCTCAGTAGTAAAATCATCGGGATTGAAAGCAAGTTTCGGCTGAGCATAGAGGCTGCTTTCCCCGCTGTCAAGGTCGTATTTGTAGATGGTAGCGGGAGATGTTATTGAGGTGAAGGAATAATAACAGTCGGGTTCATCCTGCACGCCGGCGAAATATACGCTGCCTATGCCGGGCAACTCAATATCTCTTATGAATTTTCCGTCAAGATTGAAGAGGGCTGCGCGCGAGCAGGCATCTGCAAGATAAGTTACTACAAGCTTGCCGCCGATAATGTAAACGCCATCTATGGCATCTTTGCTTTCTCCCAATACCTCCTTCCAATTTTCTATGCCGGGCTTGGAAATATCCGCCACCATAATCCTCCCCATTGATGCTCCATAATTGGTATAGAGGTAGATATGCTTACCCACGGTCCCGATGGGGCTGTATTGCAATTCATAATCATCCACCATCTTCACGAAAGGCGCATTCTTTTTAGTCAAATCCTTAACATACAACAGATTACCGTTGCCCATTCCGGATTCGTAGAGGAACATCATGCTTTCTTCATCATTCAGACTAAGCGAATAAAAGCGAAGTGGATATTTGGGATTGCTGAAATAGAGTTTGTCCTCGCTCTGGGCTGTGCCGATTTTGTGATAGTAAATTTTATGCAGCTCGTTCTTGCCGCTGTATGCGCGCTCAGAGGGAGCATCGTAGGCGCTGTAATAGAAGCCGTTGCCATGCCAGGCAGCATCGGTGAATTTGCCCCAGACTATATGATCCTCAAGATGTTTGCCGCTTTGGAGGTCGAGTACATAGATTTCGGTCCAGTCGCTGCCGCTTCGAGAGATGGTATAGGCCATATATTTGCCGTCCTTGGAGATGCTGGAGCCGGTAAATGCCACCGTGCCGTCATCTGAAAGGGTGTTGGGGTCGAGAAGAACCTTGCCGGGGGTGCCGGGTTCATCGGTAACATAAAGGACGCTCTGGTTCTGGAGACCGTCATTGCGGGAATAATAATATTTGCCATGGCGCTTCACCGGAGCGGAGATGCGCTCGTAATTCCAAACTTCAGACAGGCGTGAGCGAAGTTTATCCCTGAATGGGATTTGAGCCATATATTTTTGAGTAAGGGCATTCTGTGCTTCTACCCATGCTTGGGTTTCGGGAGAATTATCGTCCTCGAGAGGGCGGTAGGGGTCTTTTACCTCTACCCCGAAATAAATGTCGGATGTGTTGTCTTTCATCGCTTGGGGATAATCGAGAGGGGTCTGACGCGAGCATCCTGCAATAATCAGAGCGGCTGCGCAGACTAAAAATAAGGTTTTATTCATTTTTTGTTCGGATTAGTTCGGGTTATTTTACAAAATTAACAAATTTTGCTAACTTTGCAGCGCTTTATTGAGGGGAAGGGAGGCGAAGGCCCTATGACGATAGCTGAACAAGGCAGAATGCCAAGCGAGGCGACAGCCGGAAAGGCAATGGCGGAACAAGCAGAAGCCGGAAAGGCAATGGCGGAACAAGCAGAAGCCGAAAAGGCAATGGCCCTTGACAATAAAGTGGACTGAGGTATGGTGTAATGGTAGCACTACAGATTTTGGTTCTGTCTGCCTAGGTTCGAATCCTAGTACCTCAACATCTCAAGCTTTCGCAAATGATAGTGTTTGCACAGCTGATAACAAAAGCGGAGCGACTAAAAAGCAATTTTTAGCCGTTCTGTTTTTATATTATGCTAGTTTCCGGACTATTAAGAGCAAAAGTCACCCTGTGCAATATTATGCTAGTTTCCGGACTATTAAGAGCAAAAGTCACCCTGTGCAATATTATGCTAGTTTCCGGACTATTAAGAGCAAAAGTCACCCTGTGCATAGAATCTGATTAAAGCAATGAATTACAAGTGCTACTTGTACAACCCGAAGATTATATTTATGTTTGCATCACAATGTTCTTAACCATAAATATTGAAAGATAATGGTTAGTTGTCTATGATGGCGACTATGTGGATGGATTTAAAAACATATCAGGAAATGCCTAAAATAATTGATGTAATAAAGGCCAATCAGAGCCAAAATGACACATGGGAAAAAGAAGCCGCAGAGAATAGAGATAACTGGGGATGGATGAAATATTCCATGCATATTGCAATAAAGGTTCGTGCGAAAATGAAAGCGGAAAACATTACGCAAACCGCACTCGCTTCAAAAATAGGCTGCACGCAACAATATGTTTCCCTTCTTCTGAAAGGCAAGGAAAATCTTACTTTGGAAACGATTGCCAAACTTGAGTCAGCACTTGATATATCGTTGTTTGGCAGTAGCCCTAACGTGGTGGATGGATAGAGAAACGCGTCCTAAGTACCTAAGCAAAAAACGCCCAAAACGCCCCGCCATGATACAATAAATGGTCCTAAAACCAGCCCAGTCTTCAATTCACAAATCGAGCGTAAAATACAACTGATAGTACAAAAAACACGTACACAAGATGTCAAAAGCAGATGTGTGGTGCACCTGCGAATCGAGCGTAAAATACAACTGATAGTACAAAAAACACGTACACAAGATGTCAAAAGCAGATGTGTGGTGCACCTGCGAATCGAGCGTAAAATGGAAAGTGCTGATAATGAGGCAGATCATAAAACAAGGTCAGCCAAATTTTCGGGTGTTCTTTCATGATTTCGCTGATAGTCAGAGAGTTCCATTTTACGCTCGATTTTATGCTTGAGCTTTTCACCGCAGTTTTTCCGAATCCATATAGTGACCGGTAGGAGCGGAGGGGTGGTGAACGGCTGCTCCTCCAGAGACCCGTGCCACCCTCGGCATCGTAAGAGGGGCGGACCATGAAGCGAAGCGGAGCCACGAAGTGCTATCGCGAAGCGGAATGGTGGGGTCGAGCGTAGCGAGACGGTCTTCGGAGGAGGCAGCCGGCGCCGCAGGAAACCACGCAGGAAACGGTGGGAAGGGCCGGAAGCGCTCTATCCTGTGGCAGAATTACAATCTGCAAGAACTTACAAGAATCTGCAAGAAATTACAGCGTTCGCTTGATTTCTACAATCTTGAAGGCTTCTATGAAGTCGCCCTCTTTTATGTCGTTAAAATTCGCTATGCTCATACCGCACTCTTTTCCTGCGGCAACTTCTTTGACATCGTCTTTGCCTATCTTGAGCGAAGCGAGGACGCCGGTATAGATTACAATACCATCACGGATTAAGCGCACTTGAGCCTTCGGCACCATCTTGCCTTCACGCATTATACAGCCGGCAATAGTGCCAATCCTGCTGATATGGAAAAGCTGCTTGACCTCGGCGGTAGCAATCACTTCTTCCTTCTCCTCCGGCTCGAGCATACCCTCCATACTATCCTTAACCTCTTTGATGGCATCGTAGATAACGCTGTATAAGCGGATTTCGATGCCTTCTCTTTCGGCGGCTCTGCGTGCCTCTACGGTTGGACGCACTTGGAAGCCGATGATAATGGCATCCGATGCATCTGCAAGCAGGATATCGCTTTCACTTATAGCTCCTACAGCCTTGTGAATTACATTCACTCGTATTTCCTCGGTGCTTAGTTTGATGAGCTCGTCAGACAAGGCCTCTACTGTACCATCCATATCGCCTTTGACAATTATATTCAGTTCCTTGAAGTTGCCTATGCTGATGCGGCGGCCGATTTCTTCGAGGGTGAGGTGCTTTTGTGTCTTGATGCCTTGGATACGGATAAGTTGTTCGCGTTTGCCTGCGATATTCTTAGCCTCGCGTTCATCCTGCATCACATTGAATTTTTCGCCTGCTGCGGGAGCCCCGTTAAGTCCTAAAACACTAACAGGGTTGGATGGACCGGCTTCTTGAACAACCTGACCACGCTCGTTGAACATATTCTTTATACGGCCGTAGTAGCTTCCGGTAAGGATGACATCACCTTGACGGAGAGTTCCTTCCTGAACAAGCAGCGTAGCCAAATAACCGCGACCTTTGTCGAGTGAGGACTCTATGATAGCGCCGCTCGCCAACTTGTTCGGATTTGCCTTGAGTTCGAGAACATCAGCTTCGAGCAGTACCTTTTCTAACAGTTTATCCACATTAAGGCCCTTCTTGGCGCTGATTTCCTGACTTTGATATTTTCCACCCCATGCCTCTGTGAGAATGTTCATTTGAGAAAGTTGCTGGTAGATTTTTTCAGGCTCGGCGCCGGGCTTATCTATCTTATTGATGGCGAATACCATTGGTACGCCTGCCGCCTGAGCATGATTGATGGCCTCCACGGTTTGGGGCATCACCGCATCGTCTGCTGCGATTATGATAATCACCAAGTCTGTCATTTGAGCTCCGCGGGCACGCATGGCCGTAAAGGCTTCGTGGCCGGGGGTGTCAAGGAAGGTGATGCGGCGTCCGCTTTCCAGCCTGACATTGTAAGCTCCTATATGCTGGGTGATACCTCCCTCCTCGCCTGCAATTACATTGGCCTTGCGGATATAGTCCAAAAGAGAGGTTTTACCGTGGTCCACATGACCCATAACGGTAATCACCGGCGGACGTTCCTCTAAATCTTCGGGTCTGTCCGCTTCCTGAATGCTTTCTATTTCGTTGGTGAGTTCGGCCCCTATAAATTCCACTTTATAACCAAATTCTTCCGCCACCAACACGAGAGCTTCGGCGTCTAATCTCTGATTTATGGAAACCATAAGACCCAAATTCATGCAGGTGCCAATAACCTTATTTACAGGAGTATTGTTCATAAGCACCGCAAGGTCGTTCACTGTTACGAACTCGGTAACCTTGAGTACTTTTTTATCCGCCATGGCCTCGGACCGTTCCTCCTGAGTGCGCTGAGCGGCAAGCTCGCGCTTTTCCTTACGGTATTTTGCACCAAACTTGGTCTTCTTGGCCGGCTCATTCATCTTAGCGTAAGTTTCTTTTACCTGCTTTTGAATCTCCTTCTGCATCTCCTCGATTTCGCTCTCACTCATGGCAGGCTTGAAACGCTCGCGACTGCGACGTCCCTTTCCGGCATTCTGCTGGGACTGTTGATTCCTGTCGCGGCCTTGATTTCGGGATATGTTCTGCCCCGCCTTTGCCACATCCACCTTTTGGGTGCCTTTATTGATGCGCTCACGCTTCTTTGTGGGCTTTTTCTCAAATTGAGAGAGGTCGATTTTGCCGAGCACCTTTAATTTCCCCGGAGCATCCTTTCCGGCCTTCGCCGTAGAGCTCGGAGCGGGTTTTTGTTCGGCTGCGGGTTTTTCTGCTGCTACGGATTCAGCTTCAGGCTGAGCAGCCTTTTTAGGCTCTTCTTTAGCAGGAGCTGCAGGTTCTTCTGCAGAAGCAACTTTCTTTTCAGGAGTCTTTTTTGCCGGAGCGGCCGGCTTTTCCGTGGCTTGAGGTTTCTCGGACGCAACTTCAGCATCAGGCTTTTTGGACGGCTCTTTTGCTTTTTCAGAAGCGAGCGGCTTTTCCGGCTCAACCATTTCAGGCTGCTTGGCGGGTCCTGCAACCTCTGGCGCCGTTTCCGGATCAGCTTCCGGTTTCGCCTCCGGCTTTACGATAGTTGCTGCGACAGGCTCCGGTGCAGGAGCAGGAGCAGGCTCAGGTGCGGACTCGGGAGCAACCTCCTTCGCTACTTCAGGCGCAGGCTCCGGCACGCTTTCCTCACGCTTGTGAGCAAAGGTGGTCGTGCGGATTATGGTTACGCTCTCCGGCTCCTCATCCTCAGGCTCTTCGGCCTTGCGCCCGCTTTGCTCAAGTATGTCGGACATCTTTATAGCTCTTTCCTTTGCCTCTTGGGCGGCCTTAAGGTCTGCCCCGAACTGCTTTTCTATGAAAGGAAGATATTCATCCGATATTTTCGCATTAGGATTTGCTTCAACTTCAGCTCCCTGCTTGTGGAGAAAATCCACAAGGTCGTTCAAGCCGATATTGAACTGCCGCATTATTTTATTTATTCGTATTTCTGCCATTGGCTAATTTCTTTTCTTTAAATTATTCCTCGAATTCTGCTGCAAGTATTCTGCGTACCTCCTCAACGGTTTCGTCTTCGAGGTCCGCCCTCTTGGCGAGCTCATCCGGATCGATTGCAAGCACGCTCTTGGCTGTGTCGCAACCTATGCTCTTAAGTTTATCAATAATCCAGCCGTCGATGGTTATGCCATATTCGGGATCAGTGAAGTCGTCGAGTGCAACGTCTTCTTCATCTTCAATGATTTCTCCCTTGGCGGCCTCGCGCCAAACTTCTATCTCACGATCCACTAACATACCTGCCAACTGCACATTAACTCCTCCGCGACCGATACCCTTCTGCACCTCCTCCGGCTGCATATAAACCTTCACCTTTTCCTCCGGGCTCTCACCCATGTCGATACGGGATACTCGCCCGGGATTAAGCGCCCTTTGAATAAGGAGTTTCTGGTTGGAGGTCCATTGGAGGACATCTATATTTTCGTTGCGAAGTTCGCGCACTATGCCGATGATGCGGCCGCCCTTGACGCCTATGCAAGCGCCAATCGGGTCGATGCGGTCGTCATAGGACTCTACAGCCACTTTTGCCCGCTCGCCGGGTACGCGTACAACTTTCTTGATGGTAATAAGACCGTCTGCAATCTCGGGAACTTCCATTTCGAAAAGCCTTTCCAAAAACTGCGGAGAGGTGCGGCTGAGGGTGATGTAAGGAGTGGTGTTGTTGCGCATCTCCACGCTCTTGATGATGGCGCGGACGGTGTCGTTTTTCTTGAAATGCTCTCCAGGAATCTGCTCGTCACGCGGGATATGCAGTTCGTTGCCGTCCTCATCCAAAATGAGAACTTCGCGGCTCCAGGTCTGGTAAACCTCACCGGTGAAGATTTCGCCCACCTTCTCGCTATATTTTCTATAAACATTGGCCTTCTCGATGTCGAGAATGCGTCCTTGAAGATTCTGGCGGATATTGAGGATGCCGCGCCTGCCGAAAGAACTGAGAGGCAGGAGCTTGGTATAGGTGTCGCCTATCTCGTAATCGTCTTCTCCGCTGTCTTTCTTTACGTCTTCCAATGTCATCTCCTTCACAGGGTCCGTAATCTCCTCTACAATCTCGAAGTTCTGATAGATTTCGCATGTACCTTTGTCTACGTTTACAATGACGTCAAAATTGTCACTGTCGCCATAGGTTTTAGCTAATTGGGTGAGGAACACATCCTTGAGCACCCCCATCATTACCGGGCGATCAATGCTCTTCTCTTCCTTGAAGTCTTTAAAGGCATCAATCAGAGTAATCTTTTCTGTTTTGTCCATTTATGTTTATCTTATTCTATTGTTTCTTCTTTTAAGAGTTTATCGGCTTCTTCCGCCGAGATTCCCTGCGAGGATACGGTGAGGGAATAATCTTCTATATCGCGGTCGAAGGCTTTTAGTACAGCCTTATGCACAAACTCGCAATCCTGCAAGCCCACAACAGAGCCTTCATGCGATATTATCACCTCAATGTTGTTGTCTTCATCGAGAATCACATCCGCCACACTGCAGCCGCATTCCTTTGCGGCCGCCTCTACACATGCTTTAAGTTTTGCCTCATCCATATTCTTATAAAACAAAAGATAGGGACCGCTTTGGCCTCTATCTCACAAATCACAGGTGCAAAGGTATAAAAATTATCTGTAAATAGCAAAAAAACGTTGTTTATTGCTTTTTTACGGCCGTAAATTTTACCGCCGTTGCAAAGATAGAAAATATTTTCTTTCCAAGCGATTATTTGAGCCACAATATGGATTCGGGGCCCTTACAGAAGAGCAAATCGAGTACGGAAAGTCCGCTCACGAAGCCGAATTTTTGCCCGAAAACCTGCCAATAGGGGCGCTCCAGGCCTAGTTGCTTCATTATGTCATTGGGGCGTTTGGGATGGATGAGTTCGCGATAATCTTCTTCCGCTTCGGGGGCGAAACCGGAGGTTGGCTTTATTTCGGGGGTGATGCCTATTTTCGAGCATAGCCAATTTATTATCTGCATGTTAAGTTCCCAAAGGGTTTCGGGTTTGGAGTCTAAAATTGCATAAAACTCATCTCGGTAGAATTCAAAGAAAGGGGATGAGTCGTATGCGCTGTCTATCGCCTTTTGCATTTTCGGCACCCAAGGGGTGGTGTATTCGATTTTTATATTGGTTATAAGTCTGTCGGAAGATGGAAGATTGGCGGAAGGGTGGTCGGAAGATAGCACGCCGGTAGATGGAAGATTGGCGGAAGGGTCGTCGGAAGATGGCACGCCGGATGAAGGCAAGCCGGCGGTCTTAGGCGGACTTGCATGTATTACCGGGAAACTTAAATCCAGCGGGCCGTTTGCGGAGAGAATGCGGCAACGGTTGCGCCACGATTGCTTTTGATACGACTCGCAAGCCTCTATATAAACGACAGAGTACCTCGCCAAAACAGCGAAGTACTCTATAGGGGGACAGAATGCCGTCGTCAAAAGCACGGCTATTCTAAAATGCCTTTATCGTGAACATTATTGCCACGGACTATGCCGCGCTTGGAGTTTTGGATGAAGTCTAAGATTTCCTGCTTTTCGGGACTTTCGGGGAAGCCTGCCTCAATTTTGGCGCAGGCATCAGAAATATTGAAGCCCTGGAAATAAAGGGTGTCGTAGATATCTTTAATGTTGCGGATAACTTCGCTTTCGAAACCGCGGCGGCGAAGGCCGACTATGTTTACGCCTGCATAGCAGATGGGGTCGCGACCGCAAAGGGAATAGGGAGGAATGTCCTTATTCACCTTACTGCCGCCGCCCACCATGGCGTGCTTGCCTATCCGTGTAAACTGATGCACCACGGTGCTGCCGCCGAGTATTGCCCAATCTTCTACAATGGTTTCACCGGCGATACCTACATAACTTACGAGTATGCAGTGATTTCCGACATTACAGTCGTGAGCAATATGCACATAGCTCATAATCAGGGTATCGTTTCCGATTTTGGTAACACGCTTGCCGCTGGCTGCAGTGCCGCGGTTGATGGTGGCGCATTCGCGAATGGTTACGCGGTCACCAATCTCTACATAGGTAACCTCGCCTTCGAATTTGAGGTCTTGCGGGACAGCTCCCACAACTGCACCGGGGAATACCGCACAATCTTTACCCATCTTCACATATTCGAAGATGGTGGCATGCGGGTAGATTTTACTCCCGTCACCTATCTCTACATTGTCGTCTATAAATGCGTAAGGCCCAACTTCTACGTTCTCGCCTAATTTGGCGGTGGGGCTGACTGTCGCAAGAGGATGAATTTTTGCCATAAGCTCTAAAGTGAAAGAATTGCCTGAACTGCCTTTGCAGTATCAGTGTTGATAGTATGGCCAGGTTTGTACGCGCTTATACGAGCACGGATATGACCGCCGCAAAGCATCATGTCGCCCATGAGGTCTAAAAGCTTGTGGCGTCCGCACTCGTCAAGAAAGTTCAGTTTAATATTTGAAAGATATCCGGAAGGCAGAACGGTAAGGCCGGGGCGACCTATTTTCTCTGCCATCTCTGCAACCACCTCCGGAGCGACGGGACGTTCCACCACAACAATGGCATTGTCCACATCACCGCCTTTCACAAGTCCCATTGAAACCAAATGCTGCACATCGTGGAAAAACACGAAGGTGCGGCATACTGCAATTTGCGAAACATAATCCACAGAATTGTCCCAATGAGCTTTTTGCACTCCAAGCACACGCGAATTAAAGTCGGAGGTGACATGTATAGAAAAATGATCTGCCGGCTCTACGAGCACCCAACTGCCTGTGGGCTCGTGGCGAAGTTCTACGGATTCCTTCATTTCGTAATAACGACGCTTGGCTCCTTGAACTTGCAGACCGTCTTTTACAATAGCCTCGGCATAATAGCGGGCGCTTCCATCAAGGATGGGGATTTCGGGACCATCCACCTCTACAATGGCATTGTCGATACCAAGACCGGCAAAAACCGACATCAGGTGTTCTACTGTGGAAACGGAGGCGCCGTCTTTGGAAAGGAGGGTACATCGAGCGGTATTGGAAACATTCTCGGCTAAGGCGGGGATTTCTACGCCTTTCTCGACACTGATAAAACTGATACCGCTTCCCGGAGCAGCAGGTTTAATACAAATACGTGAATAGGCTCCGGTATGAAGGCCTTTTCCCTCGAATTTGTATTCTTTTTTTAATGTCTGCTGTTTCATATAATTGGGCACAAAGTTAGCAATTTATTTTTATTCTTGCCCTGCTTGCTTGAATTTGGCGTAACTGCGCAAATAATTATTGTGCTCTATGGCGGGAGTGCCCATTATAACCGTGCCGCTCTTGCGCACACTGCGTGTAACCCCCGATTGGGCTCCTATCATGGTGTTGTCGGCTATCTTTATATGGCCCACAAGGCCCACCTGACCGCCGAACATGCAGTTTTTGCCTATTTCGGTAGAGCCGGCTATACCCGTCTGGGCCGCCATCACGGTATTGTCGCCGATTATAACATTATGCGCTATCTGGCAAAGATTATCTATGCGCACACCGTTGCCTATAATGGTATTTTCCATCATGGCGCGGTCGACCGTGGTGTTTGAGCCTATCTCTACATCATTCCCTATAATCACCCCTCCGAGATGCTCTATCTTCTTCCAGGTGCCATCATCCTGCGGGGCATTTCCGAAACCATCGCTCCCTATTATGCAACCGGCATGAAGTATACAATTATCGCCTATCACCGTTTTGGGATAAATCACCACGCCCGGGTAAATGATTACATGATGCCCTATTGTAACATCGCTGCCTATGGTAACATTGCTGTGGATGATACCGTAATCGCCTATGCGCGTACGGGGCCCTATCTTCACGAAATCTCCGACAGACACCTTTTTACCCAAACGGGCGCATATGGATATGCCGCAACCAAGCAATGTGGAAAAAGCAATGCGGGAGCGGTACTTCCGGCGCTGGTTGTTAACGAACTTCAGCAGGTCCGCCAAAGCGGTATAGGCGTTTTCCACCCTTACCATTGTGGCCTCCACATTTTCCTTGGGGACAAAATCAGAATTAACCAGCAAGACGGATGCCTTGCTGGTGTAAACATATTGTTCGTATTTTGGATTTGCAAAGAAGCTTATTGCTCCCGGCTTTCCGTGTTCGATTTTAGCAAACTTAGTAACTTTGGCATCAGGGTTCCCTTCTATCGTCCCATTTAGCGCATCTGCTATCTGCCTTGCTGTAAATTCCATTATTTTAGATTAGATATTAAACACATCGAAATCAAAACCTCCATCCTACCGTGAGTATCGCATCAAACAAGCTTCGAACTGAGCGGACACACGGAGAAACCACCATATACGGATTGCCGTCGGCATCGAGAATAACATCGCCATTATTGTCTGTCGCCTCGAGATAAGTTACATAAGGCGAAAAGAAGCTCGCAGAGCGGGTGCGGCGGAAAGCAAAGTCGGCATAGAAAGAGCCGGTGCTGATATAACCCAAACCTGCAGAATAGCTTTCTATGGGAGCTTTTACATAATGCTTCTTTTCAAGATATGCATTGCCGGCCTCGTAGAAATTGTAATTATTCTCGTAATAGGCGGCATCTACGGTATAGCCCTCATTGTCTATGTAATAGCGCTCGGGGTCGGTAGTTATTGAGTAGCCGGCGCGAAGCGCAAGGAAAGGCAGGGGGCGCACTTCTACACCGGCGCGCAGAGAGTGGCTTACACCGCAGAATAATTCGTTGAGCCTGTTTGTAACCTCGTAAGGATCTTCAAAGATAAAATCGTCATCTCCATTTATTGAGTATCTCATTACCGAATAGTCGGTCATCTGATAGTCTGCACTGACCAGTCCGAAAGTTCCAAAGGTGCAGGCAAGGCCTGTGCTGATGGAATAGGGCGAACGATAGTCGTATGTAAATTCACCTATAGGGGTTTCGGCGGTGTAGCTTTTTAGTTCGTAATGGGTATCCATCTGCATTTTAAGCTTTTCCTTAACCGTATATGTGGTGGGGGTTTTGATGGATGCACCGAGGCGGAGATTGTTTGTAGGCAGCCAAATGAAGCCCACAGAGGCATTTATACCGGAAATATCCGCATCATAGTCGTATCTGTATGTGGCGGTATTGAAATATTGAGATGCCAAAACTTCTTTATTGTCGCCGGTACCCGCTTCGGGTGTTACAGTAGCGCCCGCCGGCCAGGTGTCGTCAGCGCTTTCCGTAAAGGCCTCGGTATAGCGATAACTTATGACCGGAAAAGAGAGATTGAAACCTAAAAAGAGATTATCGTCTACATTGAAGCCGAAGTTCATGGTGATATCGTTCTTGCTTCCGAGGGTGAGCCTTTGTGAGTTTTGTGCAAGACGGCCGGGGACACCATAGAAATAGGTGAAGAGCGGATTGCCGTCATCGTCTGTGAGAGGATTGCCGTTGTCGTCCAAAAGAGGATAAGGACCATCCTTCAACTCATTTGCTCCATAATAAGAGCCGCCGGCATCGTCATTCCAATTGATTAATCCTCCCTGATAGGCAACTATATATTGCCAGCGGTCGTAATTGTTCCAAGAATTACGGGTATTATATGGATTATAGGCAAAGATGATATTGGGGTCCATCGTATGACCGAAACCGTCGGAATTGAACATTGCGCCTGTCGCAAGCGCTCCAGCCAATGATGTAAAGCGGGCATTGTCCCCTACAGCATTGAAGCCTCTGGCAAAAGATTTTTCACAGAAATTATTGGTCATTGTAGAGAGGAATGCAAAATTCCAACTCTTGAGCCCGGAGCTGTTGCCCGTATCGAAACGGAATGAGAAGCCGATATTGGGCATTATATAGCGGGTTTTATTGCTATTGAAACGGCCGATGAAGTTTTGTGCCTCATCATAAGAGTTGTAGGCGGAAGCCCAGGAAGATGAGGTGGACGCCACGGTAAGGCCCTGTGAAAACGTAAATTGGGAATAACCGGCCACCGCAGAGCCTGCCGGATTGAGGCTGAGGGTGCCGAGGTCGCCGCCTATAGCCGTAATCGCATTGCCAAGCCCTATGGTGCGGGCTGTTCCATAATAATTGTCTTTGCCGAAAGTTAAGGCATCATACATGGTTTGTGCGCCGGCTGAAATGGCTGCGGCTGCAAAAACAACTGCCGAAATAAGTATCTTTTTCATGAATATTTGTATTTAAGAAGACTACCTGCGTCCGCCACCGCTATATGAAGATGAACTACTGCCGCCGCTGCGGGACGAAGAGGAGCCGCTGTAAGAGCTGCTGCGGGACGAAGAGGAGCCGCTGTAAGAGCTGCTGCGAGAAGAAGAGGAGGAGCTGCTGCCGCTGCTGCGATACGATGAGGAGCTGCTGCGAGTGCCGCTCGATACGCTTGAAGAACTGCTCGAGCGCGAAGAACTGCCGGAAGAGGAGCCGCTGTAAGAACTGCTGCTGCGGGAAGAGCCGCTATACGAGCCGCTTGAGCCATATGAGCCGCTGCTGCGCGATGAGCTGCCGATATAAGTGGAACCCATAGAGCTGGTGCGATAGCCGCTGCTTTTGGTTGTACTTCCGGAACTGCCGCTGCGTAAAGATGAGCTGCTGATGCCGCTACGAACGGATGAACCGCTGCCGCTGTAGCTTCTGCCCGAAGAATAACCCCCTGTACGAGATGAAACGCCTACTCCCCTGCTGCTTACACTGTTGCCTCCAACTACGCTCTGGCGGGTAACTCCGCTGCTGAAGCGCTGATAGTCCTTAAGGGAGCGGCTGTAAGTTCCGCCATACCAATAGGGGCCATAGTGATAATAATAGGGGTGATAGGAGCCGTACCAGCCGGCGTAGCCGTAGCCGTAGCCGTAGCCATACCATGGGCTGTACCAATAATCATAATACCACGGATTGTAGAAATAAGGATTACGCCAACCGTAATAATAAGAATAATAAGGGCTGCGATAATACCATGAATGACCGTAGTATGGATAGTAAGGATAAGAGCCAAAATAATAACCATCTCCGTAATATAGATGTATGTCGGGAGATGTGGATTCTATTTTGGTATTATAGCCGTCTCTGGTAATAATTACAGTGTCTCTCTTTGCTGCTTGTTCACGGGCTATCTCTTGAAGAGCGAGAGCTTTGAAGTCTTCCTGCGAAAGCAGTTCGGCATCAGCTGACGGAGCGTTTGAGGCTTTGTAATAGATGCCATCCTGGAACTGCTGCACACCTGCATACTTGGCCGCCAAACCGCAAGAAGTAACGGCAATGGCTGCAAGAGCAAAGGGGATGAGTGTTCGGAGTATCTTATTCATAGTCTGTAGTAATTTTTGTATATTTGCGCCTGTTATTCGAGAGGCGAATATCCTATTCATATTATTAGATGCAAATTTGCTAAAAAAACGCAAACATTTCAAGTAAAAAGATGGCAAAAGTAATTACACCAAGAGCAGAAGATTATTCGAAATGGTATAACGATATTGTAGTGGAGGCGGATTTGGCCGAACAATCGGTCGTACGCGGATGTATGGTAATAAAGCCGTACGGCTTCGCAATTTGGGAGAAGATTCAGAATGTGATGGACGGAATGTTCAAGGAAACGGGAGTGGAAAACGCCTATTTCCCTCTCTTCATTCCCAAGAGTTTCTTCAGCCGCGAAGCCGAACATGTGGCCGGTTTTGCGAAGGAATGCGCCGTAGTCACTCATCACCGCCTTATGAATGACCCTGACGGCAAAGGAATCGTAATAGACCCCGATGCCAAATTGGAAGAGGAGCTGATTGTCCGCCCAACATCCGAAACCATCATTTGGAGCGTATATAAAAATTGGATACAGAGTTGGAGAGACCTTCCCATACTTTGCAACCAATGGTGCAATGTGGTGCGCTGGGAGATGCGCACAAGGCCGTTCCTCCGCACCAGCGAATTCCTTTGGCAGGAAGGACATACCGCCCATGCTACGGCGGAAGAGGCTCAGGAACGTGCCGAGCAAATGGTGCACGTGTATGCCAAGTTCTGCCGCGAATGGATGTCCATGCCGGTGATTGTAGGCCGCAAGAGTCCCAATGAGCGTTTTGCAGGAGCTCTCGACACTCTTACAATCGAGGCCATGATGCAGGACGGAAAAGCCCTTCAGTCCGGCACAAGCCATTTCTTGGGACAGAATTTCGGCAAGAGCTTCGATGTGCAGTTTGCCGATAAAGACGGCTCTCTGCAATACGCATGGGCCACATCCTGGGGCGTAAGCACACGCTTGATGGGAGCCTTGATAATGAGCCACTCCGATGATGAAGGGCTCGTGCTTCCTCCGAAGCTCGCCCCCATTCAGGTAGTTATGGTGCCCATCTACAAGACAGAAGAAGAGTTCGATGCCGTGCTTGCTAAATTCAAGGAAATCAGCAAAGCCCTTAAAGCCAAGGGCATAAGCGTTAAAATAGACTCCCGCGATACTCTCCGCCCCGGCTTCAAATTCGCCGAATGGGAGGTAAAGGGAGTTCCCGTGCGCCTTGCTCTCGGTGCTCGCGACCTCGCCAAAGACTCCATAGAAGTCTTCCGCAGGGACACCCTTTCTAAAAAGACCATGCCCCTCAAAGATGTAGTGGAGCGCATCCCCTCCCTTTTGGATGAAATCCAAGAAAACATATACCAAAAGGCTTTGGACTTCCGTGCCTCCAATGTTGAAAAATGCGACAATTGGGATGAATTCTGCGAAAAGATTCAAAACGGCAAGTTCCTCCTCTGCCATTGGGACGGCACGCCTGAAACCGAGCAGGCCATAAAAGAAGCCACCAAGGCCACCATCCGCTGCATTCCCATGGACTCTTTCGTTTATGAGGAAGATGGCAAGGATATTTACTCCGGAAAACCATCCAAACAAAGAGTTGTATTTGCAATAGCCTATTAAATCATGAAAAAAATCTTACTCTCTTTAGCTTTTGCGGCCGCTTCTTTCGGCAGCGCAATGGCTCAAAACGCACAAGATGCTGCAGCCGCAGCCGCCCAAGCCATCTCAGAAGCCGCTCAAGAAACTGTTAATACCCCTAAGCCCAAATACTGGACCAACTCGATAGTTCTCGACCTCGGCGTCAACCAAACCCAACTTGTAAATTGGGCTGCAGGAGGCTACAACACTATAACGCTCAATGCCGGTTTAGATGCAAAAGCCAACTATGTCAAACAACTCGCCAGTTGGACAAACCGCTTGCAGATGCAATATGGTTTTCTCTATTCTGACGAAAAGGTGGGGCTTCTGCAAAAAAGCACCGACCGTCTTTATCTCGAAAGCAAATTTGCCTACAGGACCAATAGATCGGATTCCAAATGGAGCTATTCGGCCGCTTACGACTTCAGGACTCAATTCACCGATAACTTCGACTCTTATAAAAAAGATGATGAGGGCAATTGGACGGGGACGCTAAAATCGGGTTTCCTTTCTCCCGCATATATGAACTTGGGTTTCGGTATGGATTGGGTGCCGAATGAATGGTTTAATGTGAACTTTGCTCCTATCACCGGCAGCCTTACCATGGTGAGAGACACCTCGCTTCGCAAGAATTATGGCTTGGAGCTTAGTAAAGAGGGGCTCGATGCCAATGTAGGAGCAAATTACAATACTACCATCTTCAAGCTCGGCGCCCAGGTTAAGGCTAACCTCAAAATCAAAATAAACGACAATCTCGGCTTCGAAACCCAGCTGGTGCTCTTCTCAAATTACCTTAAAGACCCGCAGAATATGCGTGTGAATTTGGACAACAAGCTTTCGTGGCAGCTCACCAAGTTCTTCAAGCTCGGCTTCAACACCTGGCTCATCTACGACCCTGACGTGCTGATTGCCGACAAGAGCGGAGCCAACCACACGCAAAGAGTGCAGTTTAAGGAATTCCTCACCTTCAACTTTACCTGGACTTTCGCAAACGGCAAATGAAAATCCTACTCGCGGTAAGCGGCGGCATGGACTCTATGTATATGCTGGCACGCTCCAAGGAACTCTTTCCAGGCTCTCATATTGCCGTTGCCCATTGCAATTTCTGCCTTCGCGGAGAAGAATCAGATGGGGATGAGCAGTTTGTGAGGGATTGGTGCTCCGAGTATGGAATCACTTGCTATGTAAAGCGTTTCGACACTACGGCTTATGCCGCCAAAAAAGGTATTTCTATAGAAATGGCGGCGCGAGACCTGCGTTACGGCTGGTTTGCCGAACTGTTCAGCACTCATAAATTCAGCGCCGTGGCGGTGGCGCACAATTCAAATGACAATGCCGAAACCCTGATTCTTAATTTATTGCGCGGCACCGGCTCGCGCGGCCTGCGCGGTATGGGCGACCGCGATATTGCAGGCATAGGAAGCGGAAGGGTGCTAAGGCCCCTGCTCGGAATCTCGCGTGAGGAGATTTCCGTATGGATGGAAAAGCATGGTGTTCCGCATCGCGAAGACAGCACCAACGCAGGCACTTTATATAAGCGCAACAAACTCCGCAATGAGGTTTTCCCTGTCTTTGCAGAAATAAATCCTTCTTTTCTGAAAACTTTTGCCGCCAATATGCGTCACTTTGCGCAGGTGGATGACATCGCAGAGGACTATTTCCAAAATACTGCAATGAGCGTTTATATGCCGGGGCAGGAGGATGTCATTTCCATTCCGGCGCTGCTGAGCTTGGAGCATTGGGAGTATGTTTTGTTCCGAATCTTAGAGCCTTATGACTTTGATGAGGGCACCATCTCCGCGCTTGGCAATCTGCTTGCCTCCGAAAGTGCAACCATAAGCGGAAAAACCTTCGAAGCCCCCGATTGGAAGGCGGTAACCGCTTCCGATAAAATTTTACTGCTCCCGCGAGTTGCTGAAAAAAGCAGTTCGAAGTTGGAGATTGATAAGCCCGGAGTTTACAGCTTCAAGGGGCAAAGCATAGAGGTAAAAGTATATGAAAGGACTTCCGGTCTCGAATTGCAAAGGCCTGAGGGACAACTTATTGCAGATGCCGATAAGTTAAGTTTTCCGCTAAGGCTGCGCGGTTGGGAAGATGGCGACTGGATGCGCCCGCTCGGATTGGGAGGGAAGAAGAAATTGAGCGATTTATTCGTGGACCTGAAATGGAGCCTGCCCGAAAAAGAGGCGGCCATCGTGCTTGAACATCCGGACAGGCAGAAGGGACATGTGGGGGCTCTCATCTGCGAACGCATAGGCGACTCGCTAAAAGTCACCCCTGTCACAGAAAAAATTGTGGAAATCTCTTTACTTTAAGAATCCCTAAAGCAATAACATCACTGCGAAAGTGTAGAGCAAAAATCCTTGCAAGCGGATTTTGCCCTTGCCGCTTCGGGACATCATGAACTCAACCGGATCTTTCTTTAATATCTCTCCTAACTCCTCTCCATCAGGAAGTGCGCGGGCAGACCATTTGGCTGTTATGTGCCCGTCTGCAATATAGGTCACTCCCCCATTTGAACGATTGAGAGTCATCAGGGTAATCCGATCGGCGAAATAAGTGCCTGCGGCAAGGGAGGGCTCATTTATATCGACAGTTTCGGGTGTGCCTGCCACCAAGAAGAGGACGGTGCAGCCGGTTTGAGAGGCCCTGCCTGCAAACTGCCCCATAGATTCAAGTCTTTTAGGCGATAGCTTATCGGGATTGTATGAAGATATGACCATCACAGGACCTTTGAGGGCAAGAGAATCGGCATAAACTCCTGCAGCATCGCAAAAACTGAGAATCTGTATAGGAACATTGTCATCCACTATGTCGCGATCGTAACTTTCGTTGCGGACAAAGGTCCATGTGGAGTCGGGAGGACAGTCGGGAGTAAAAGCCCCCTCACGCCCGTCTTTTACATATACGGCAGCAGTTATATCATCGAAATTCTCATCAAAAGCCCCATAAAGTTCTGTGCCCGGCTTGAGGTCGGTGAAGTCTACAATAGGTATGGAGAGAAGTGAAAAAAGAGCGAAAAGCACTACAGAAATCGCAGCTATTCCAAAGCTGACATATTTTATCTTCTGCGGCTTGTCGAGTTTGTTCAGCGGTAAAAAAGCAATAGCCCAAAGCCCTAAAAGAATTATATTTTTTACAAAGCTCTGCCAATGTTCCAGATGAATGGCCTCGCCGAAGCAGCCGCAGTCCATAACGGGATTAGCTATCCACAGGATGGCTGTAACAATGGTAAAGATTCCAAGCAGGGCGAGAGTAATGAGCGCCACCACCCTGCGCCATACTCCTGCAATGAGGGCGGCTCCGAGCACTGCCTCGAAAAAGGCAAACAGCAGAGCCAGCACGCCTGATGCAAAGCCGAGAAAGTTAAGATGGAAAAACTTGAGATATTCCTGTACTATAAGCTGCGCGCCCACCGGGTCCATCAGCTTCAGGACACCGGCAATAAAGAGCACAGAGCCCAATACAGCAGCGCAAATCCTCTTAAATCCGTTCATCTATTATAGTTTTAATTTTTTCAAAAATAACATCCGAGGGCAGCATGCCGCCATCCTCATCTTCACATCCCACTACTATCAGGGACTTATCGGCTGACGCCTGACGCAGATACATCGCCCGCACTTTGCGTTGGAAATCAAGGCAGGTCTCGTGAATATCTTCTTTGCCTTTCAGGTACTTGCGGTCGGTCCCCTGCCTGTTGTTCTGAAGACTTTCTGACACAAAGCCCATAGGTACATCCAAGAAGATGTTTATATCGGGACGCGGCTCGCCGAATGCGCCGAACTCGGTATTTATAATCCATTCACGGAGGTCTTCCCTCTCTTTCTCCTTCTCGATTTTAGCGCACTGATAAGCGAGATTGCTGTAGACATAGCGGTCCAAAAGAACAATACCGCCGTCTTCGAGCCCTTCTAAAATTTCGGGAACAGCTCCATGCCTGTCTTCGGCAAAAAGGAGAGCCACCAACTGGGGGTGAACTTCATCTATGGAGCCGAAGTCGCCGCGCAGGAAACGGGCTATGAGGTCGCCGTACACCGGAGCATCGTAACGCGGAAAATGAATGTATGTGACACGCGGACTTATCTTTTGCAGATATTCCCGCAGTAATTTTACCTGAGTTGATTTGCCCGACCCGTCGAGCCCTTCCAATACAATGAGCATAACTCACAAATATATTCATTTTTTCGTTACTTTTGTATACGTATGAATTATCTGTTAAGCAAGCGCCCTGTTTTGATGGGCATAATGAATGTTAATCCCGACTCTTTCTTTCCCCCGAGCAGAGCTCAGTCTGAGGCCGAAATGCAGGCTCGCATGGAAGACCTTTTGGAAAGGAACTGCACTATACTCGACATCGGAGCGGTAAGCACGCGCCCCGGAGCCCCTGATGTGCCGTTGGAAGAAGAATGGCGCAGGCTTGAACCCGCTTTGCGACTGGCGCATGAAAAGAAGCTTTCTCTTAATGCACCTGCGACCGTAATGGCTCATCTTGCCGAAACGGCTCCTGCGACTGCCGGAAAAGCGGCTCCTTCCAATGCGGGATTTTATCAGATTTCGATAGATACTTTCCGGAGCGAAATTGTCCGTAGGGCATACGCTCTTATCGGGCCTTTTATAGTGAACGACATTTCCGCAGGCGAGGATGACGACGCCATGCTGGAAACGGTGGCGGAACTCGGCTTGCCCTATATCGCCATGCACAAACGGGGAAATCCCCGCAGCATGGATACATTTATCGACTATCCTCAAGGCGTAGTAGCCGCAGTGCTGGAATATTTTGATGAGTTTTCGCGCAAAGCAGACTCAATGGGCATAAAAGATTGGATTGTAGACCCGGGCTTCGGCTTTGCAAAGACCTCTGAACAGAATTGGGAACTGCTTGGTGAGATGAAGCAATTCAAGCGTTTCGGCAGGCCCCTGCTCATAGGCGTGGCGGACAAGCGGTTTACAAAAGATCCCCTCTATAATAAAGGGGACCTTGGTTTAGCGGAAAAATTGGCTTGGGATGATGCGGATATTCTGCGGATTCACTGACTACAAAATCGTAATCTCGTAAGGCATGCGGGCAATCACCTGAGGCTTGCTTATCGACTTCACAAAGTCGCTTTCGGGGTCGGTTCCGCTTATCATCTGCATTATCTGCTCCCAAGTGGAAAGCGGTTTAGGATATTCGGCAATACCCATCGCATCCAAAGAACTTCCGGCCGCAAGGGCTGCATAATTGAGGGCATCGGTAAGACCGCCTATCTCATCGGTTAAATTAATCTTCAGGGCATCCGCTCCGGTCCAAACACGGCCTTGGCCTATCTCATCCACTCTTTCTTTAGACATTCCGCGTCCGTCGGAAACCACATCCAAGAACCTTTCATAAGCGCCTTCGATACTGCGAAGCATATAATTATACTCATCGGAGTCGAAGGGGCGCATCAGGCTGAACATATCTCCATGCTTATTTGAGGAAACCGAGGAAACATTTATCCCCAATACCTTTTTGGTGGTCTTGGAAAAATCCGGAACCATTCCGAATACACCTATACTTCCCGTTAGGCATACTGCATCGGTATATATCTTACTGCAGTTATTGGAAATCCAATATCCTCCCGAAGCGGCATAATCGCCATAAGACGCTACAAGCGGCTTTTCCGCTCCCAAAAGGTCGAGCTCATGCTTAATCTTTTCACTTGCAAGAGCGCTTCCGCCCGGGGAATTCACGCGAAGCACCACCGCCTTCACGGTGGAATCTGCCCGAACCTTATCTATAATAGAGGCAAAACGGTCGCCGCTTATATTGTTGATATCGCGGCCATCTACAATACTGCCGTTGGCATAAATTATCGCTATCTTCTCCTTGGACTTGAAATTCGTAAGCACTCTCGCGGTGACATAATCGGAAAAGCGCATGAATTGCACCTCCTTATAACTATCTACCACCGAGAGGTCGGCCAACTTTTCCTTCAACTCCTCCCTTGTAAAAAGCTCATCCGCCAGATTCTCCTTCAGGAAATCCTCGGGCAGGCAGAGCGAAAGATTGTTGATGGCGGCATCGAGGGCCTTCTCGCTTATACCACGCGAAACGGCAATATCTGCACGCATGGTGGCCCACATGGAATTTACCATCTCTTGATATTGATGGGTATTTTCGGGTGAGGAAGAGCTGCGGGTGAACATCTCTCCGGCGCTCTTATATTTGCCGTGCCTTATCAGCTGCATATTTACACCAAGCCTGTCGAGCATGTCTTTCATGAATACCGACCGTACGCTTATACCGTTCATTGTAATGAGTCCGCCCTGATACTCAGTCATATACACTTTGTCGGCCACGCTTGCAAGCCAATAGCCGCCTGTTGTGGGAGACTCAATATAAGAAATCACGGGTTTGCCGCTCACCTGCCTGAAATTATCAAGCGCCTTGCGGAATTCTTCCAAAGAGGCCATGCTGGAAAGATTGCCGTCGGTTTTTAGGAAAATCAATTTTACTCCGGGGTCATTTGCCGCAATTTTAAGGGCACGGGTGGCTTGAAGAATGCCCACCGAGGGGATGACTACTCCGGACTCGTAAGTGGGTACAGGATTTTTCTGCTCATCAATTTTGAAGGCAGACATATCTATGGCAAGTACGCCGCTGCGGGGCAATACGGTCTTTGCACCTTCTGCCGCTGAAACCGAAGCATTTAAGGCGGAAATGGTGATAAAAAGAGAGATGAAGCCAAAAATAAGCATACCGCAAATGACGGCGAGAAGCATTTTCCAAAAATCTTTCATATGTTGCTATGTTTAATTCTACAAAGTTAGTAATTTTGCATAATATGATACAAAAACCATCCATCCCAAGAGGCACCCGCGATTTTTCGCAGGAACAGATGGCCCGACGCAATTATATCTTCGATATTATCAAAGGGGTTTTCGCCTCTTTCGGATATGCGCAAATAGAAACGCCGGCTATGGAAAAGCTTTCCACTCTGCTGGGAAAGTACGGCGAGGAAGGAGACAAACTGCTGTTCAGGGTTCTTGACTCAGGGGACCCTTTCGACAAAATAGACTTTGCTTCCTATAAAACCGAGGACGGCTACAAAACCGCCGCTCTTTCATCCGCTTTGTGCGAAAGAGGCCTCAGGTACGACCTTACCGTGCCTCTTGCCCGCTTTGTGGTACAGCATCAGAACGACATCGTCTTCCCCTTCAAGCGTTCCCAAATCCAGCCGGTATGGCGTGCCGACCGTCCTCAAAAAGGGCGCTATCGCGAATTTTATCAGTGCGATGTAGATGCTATCGGGAGTACTTCGCAATTGCTTGAGTTGGAGCTTGTGCAGATGGTAGAAGATGTATTTGCCAAATTGGATATAAGGGTTCTGCTGAAAATCAATAACCGCAAGGTTTTGAGCGGCCTGGCAGAGGTTTGCGGCTTCCCCGAAAAACTTACGGATATCACCATTGCCATAGATAAATTGGAGAAGGTGGGTTTGAAGGAGGTAAAGGCGGAATTGTCGGACAAAGGCTTGAGTAAAGAGGCGATAGATTTTTTGGAGCCGGTGCTGAAACTCAGCGGCAGCTTCGAGGAAAAAATTGCCGTCATGAGAGAGGCGCTTGCCTCTTCCGAGACAGGTCTTAAAGGGCTTGATGAGTTGGAAGAGCTCTTCGGCTATATTGCAGCTGCGCAGGTGAAGCTCCCGATTGAGATGGACCTCTCGCTTGCGCGCGGCCTCAATTATTACACCGGCGCTATTTTAGAGGTTAAGGCCTTGGATTGGGAGATAGGAAGTATTTGCGGAGGAGGAAGATATGATAATTTGACCGGCATTTTCGGTCTTCCGGATGTGTCCGGAGTGGGCATTAGTTTTGGGGCGGACCGTATTTATGATGTGCTTGAAGGCCTGAATAAATTTCCGGCAGAGTTAGGCGCCCCTTGCACTCTTCTGTTTGCCAATATGGATGCGGCATCGGCGGCTTATGTTCTGCCCATCGCAAGCGCCTTACGTGCGAAAGGCATTGCCACTGAGGTCTATCCCGATTCGCTTAAGCTCAAAAAACAGTTTGATTACGCTGACAAAAAGGGTATTCCTTTCATCAGCATCTGCGGCTCGAGGGAGGCGGCCGAAGGTAAAGTGAATGTCAAAAATCTTGCAAGCGGCGAAGAAAAAACCTTTGATAAGGGCGATGTAGAGGGGATAATTTGTTTTTTGTGAAATTTTTGTTATCTTTGTGGTCCAATATCGCGGGGTAGAGCAGTTGGTAGCTCGTCGGGCTCATAACCCGGAGGTCGAAGGTTCAAGTCCTTCCCCCGCTACTAAAAATCAGGCAGCTTGTCGGTTGCCTGATTTCTATTTTAGGGGGCGCTGCAGGGCGTTTCAGGTCTTCTTCCGTTTTCAGGGGGCGCTGCCGGACGTTTCCGGTCTTCTTCCGTTTTCAAGGGGCGCTGCCGGACGTTTCCGGTCTTCTTCCGTTTTCAGGGGGCGAGGGCCCTGCTCAGGGGGCGCCGTAGGGCGTTTTTAGGAGGCTCAGGCGTCTCTTCCTATAGCGAGCGCCGCAGTTCAGGGAGCGCCGCCCCCTTATCCGCTGCTTTCGCAGCTACCCCTGCGGGTCCTTGCTCCTTCTCAGTTCTCCTTTCCGCCTCTCTGCCCCTTCTCAACCCCCATTTCCGCCACTCTGCTACTTCGCAGCCACCATTTCCGTCTCTCTGCCCCTTCTCAACCCCCATTTCTGCCTCTCTGCTCCTTCGCAGCCACCATTTCAGCTTCATGGTCAAGCATTTTTGGCCCTTTTTGACCGACCCCCTCTCTCGCCATCGTCGCAAACTCTCAATTTCGCTTCATGATACGACGTTTTTGGCCCTTTCCGTCATACCCCCCCTGGAAAAAAACGTAGGGCTACGACGTTTTAGGCCTTTTTTGCTTTACCATGAAAGTCAACCAAAACCAGCGATAAGACACTAGACACTTGCGGCTGACGTGGGCAACAAAGCAGATCTTCCGAAGCCCCTATTTATTGAGCATGGGCAATAGAACTTCCCACCAGCCGTAACGTTTGCCGTTATGACGGATTAGGAGACCTTTTTCTTGAAGGGAAACTGTAAGGCGCTTTGCAGTTGCTATGGACTTCCCGATGGATTCAGCTATTTCGTTTTGAGTAGCTTGAGAATTTGCCTCAATATATTTTAGCGCCAAAGTCTCATCAATGCTTAGTTTCAAAGTATCATCTTGAGACTTTAAGGCTCCAGGTTTGATGCTTTGAGCCGATACATGCAGATTCCTATTTTTCAATTCGTGGCTTTCTCCAAGCAGAAGATTTCTGAAGAAAAGCTCTAAATACTCAGTGGTTTCATGGATTCCTTCTGCCAGATTTGAATAGTTGGCACGAACAAGAGCGTTTCTGAAATACCAGGAATTTTCTGCAAACATATCATTTGTCACTTTGAATCCAAGTGAACGAAGATATTTGATTGCGAATACTGCTGTTGTACGCGTGTTCCCCTCTCCGAAAGCATGTATCTGCCAAAGATTCGAAATAAATTTTGTAAAATGCTTGACAGCTTCATCCATCGAGAGTCCCTTGTAACTGAAAGCCTTTTCTTGCGATAAGTCGTATTCAAGGGTTTCGCTAATCATATCAGAACTTGCATACAGAACAGTCTCTCCATCAAGCACCCATTCCTTCTTGGTGATATTCCAAGTCCTTATCTGACCGGCAAATTCAAAAAGACCGGAAAACAATCTTCTGTGGATTGAGGTAAACTGCGCTGGCGTCAAAGAAAAGGTCTTCTCGGAAAGAATCTCCGCTATTCGGCTTGAAACCTTATCGGCCTCTTCTGTTCTATCTTCATCTGATTCGCTCCTACCGGCTTTTGAAATGTAATAGGAATCGATAAGTGATTGAGCTTCTTTTATGGTAATATCGCCATCGATATTCTTACGGGCTGTCTGATAAAGATACTCGGACGGCTTGAGTCCATCAACGTCCTGCAGACCGATGGCTGTCCGCCATGCCTGTGCTCGTTCCTTCTTGCCGGGCTCGCTTTGTCTTATGTATTCTTCAAAATCCACTATTGCAAATTTAATCAATTATCTTCTTTTTACTCTCTTAAAGACCCGATGGGAACAACCAATACACCATCGGACGGCCTTTTGTAGGCATAGTCTCCGATTCCTGTGATAACCATGAGAAAAGATGGCTTTTTCATTCTGTTTGTGTCTATCTTATCTGCCAATGTTTTTAGCGTTTCCGCACCGGCATTGATAGGCCCTTCTCCTCCCAACTTGATTTCCACAAGGCCATAAGAACCATTATTCAAATGAATAACAGCATCACATTCGAGATTGCTGCTATCCCTGTAATGATAAACCGTACCTTCAATAGCATCTGCATACACACGAAGATCGCGAACGCAAAGGGTTTCGAATATTAAGCCAAAAGTTTCCAAATCATTTATCAAATCATTAGGTCCAAGTCCTAAAGCCGCAGTAGCAATGGAAGGGTCGGAAAAGTATCGCGTATCGCTTGTGCGAATCGCTGTTTTACTTCTCAAATTGGGATTCCAAGCTAAGGAGTCTTCGATTACGAATATTTTCTTTAAGGCTTTTATATAATTGTAAATAGTGTTCTCGCTAAGATCTTCACTCTCATTACTTCTAATATCATTGAGTATGGTTTTAGCACTTGCTTGTGTCCCTTGATGCCTTGCATATGAACGCATCAGTCTCTTTGCCAATTCTGGATCTCTCTGGATATTGTCAACTCTTGAAATATCGAATCTTGTAACCGCCTCATAATATTCTCTGGCTTGAATCAGAGCAGCTTTCTCAGATTCCTTTAATGTGGCTTTCGGCCATCCCCCCCTACAAACAAGAAAAGCCAACATATCCAAATCGATATTATTGCTACCGTCTATATGCTCTGATGACTTGAAAAGCGACTTTAAACTAACATCTCCGGTTGAATCTCCTGACTCCCAAAGACTCATGGTGCGTAGTTTCAACCAGCCCATGCGTCCTGTGCCGGAATGAAATATATCATGAGTATCAGGAGGTACAGCAGAGCCGGTCAGTATAAATTGTCCGTCTTTCCCCCTCTTGTCCACTTCATTTCTTACCGCATCCCAAAATTGAGGAGCAATTTGCCACTCATCCAGCAGACGCGGGGTTTCACCTAAAAGTAAACGTTTTATGTTTGTTGCAGCCATCGCAAGATTTTGATCTTTTGTGTCGGGGTCTGCCATGTACAATATACTTTTGGCCTGTTGTGTAGCCATAGTGGTCTTGCCGCAATATTTAGGGCCTTCTATGACAACAGCACCCATCGCCTCTAATTTGTCAGCAAGAATACTGTCAGCTATTCTGATTTTATAGTCCATATTCTAAATGTTTATAGACGCAAATATAAAAACTCTTTTTGCAATAATGAAGAAATTTCGGACCAAATGTGACACTTGAGGGGATTTTGATGTGACAGTTGGGGCGTTTTTGATGTGACACTTGAGATTTTTAGACGTTCCCGAGGTGGATGATGGTGAGGCCTTGTTCGCGGGCGATGGACCTAGCGAGGTGGAGGGTTTTCAGGGGTGTGGGAGGGGTGGAGTCGAGTTTGTGGTTGGGGAAGAAGCGGCTGAAGTGGAGCGGGACATTAGATAACCCGTTGGATGAGAGCCATTTGCACATGGCGCGAATCATTGCCTCGTCATCATTGATGCCGGGGATAAGCAGATTGGTGATTTCCAAATGGACGCCGGCATCGCGCAGGAGAAGCAGGGCATCGAGCACGGGCTTGAGACCTGCGCCGGAAACCTTGCGGTAGAGTTCATCGCTGAAGTATTTGAGGTCGATGTTGGCGGCATCTATCAGCGGGGCAATCTCCCTCAACGGTTCTGGGTTTATATAAGCAGCTGACACGAGGATATTGTAAAGCCCCTTTTCGTGCGCAAGGCAGGCAGTGTCGAAACAGTATTCGTACCAGGTAAGAGGTTCGGTATAGGTGTAAGCGATTGAAGGGCAACCTTTTTTAATGGCCAAATCCACTAATTCTTCGGGTGCCCAATATTCCTTTTCGCCACCAGGAGCGGCTTGGGATATTGACCAGTTCTGACAGCCCTTGCAACGCAGATTGCAGCCCACACAACTAAATGAGAGGCAGGTGGTTCCGGGAAGAAAATGATACAGCGGCTTTTTCTCTACGGGGTCTATTGCCAAGGCGCAGGGGTAGCCGTAAACCGCAGAGTATAATTTGCCTTTGCGATTCACGCGGCTGCCGCAAATTCCGGCCTTGCCCTCTGCAATGCGGCATCCATGAGGACAAAGTCTGCAAATTGCATAGCCATCCGATTCGTGCCACCAACGAGCCTCAATCATCTTTCAAAATCCTTTAAAATATATTTAATCCTCTGAGAAAACCACAGCCTGATAGGTGTAGAGATCTGCCGTCTTCCAACCATCCCAACCGAGTCCGGCCTTGTCGCGGGAGCAATGCCCCAAAAATTCCTCCTTGCTCCATCCGGTATCATCCGCCACCTGCGGAAGGAAGGTGCCCGAATTATAACCTTTCACTATGTAGATACCATCCCTTCCAAGCACAAATTCATCTGCCGAGGCAATTCGCTTCAGCGGAGAAAGGACGGAAATCTCTATACTAATCTCCCCTAACTCACTCTCTCTCAGGGCCCCGAAGCGCGGGTCCTCGAAAGCTGCCGCGCGGGCCATCTGCGCCACCATTTGATAAACGGGGTAATCTTCCCCGAAATGGCCTATGCATCCACGCAAGCGATTTCCCTTATTTAGAGTGACGAATGCGCCTCCGCCCGCCCGCAATTTCTCGCTGAGATTCTTCCCCTCATATGCATCCGACAGGCGCCGGCCCTCGAACTTGCCTTCGATGGATGCGCGCGCAATCTCCAAAAGGGTCTCCATCTCCTCATGACTCAGGGAATATTCTTCTGATGTTTTATAAACGGCAAAGGCGCTGTAGCCCACCACCCTATCGAGGTCTCCGTAGGGAGAATCCCCGGAATTGCGGTAAACCAAATGCTCGTAGGTATAAGAAGCGTCTCCGCCAGTCATTTCCAACAGAACTGCAATGGCCGCCTGACCGCAAGCGCTGGTGGCCAAACCCTTAATGTGAGCGGCATCGTTGTCTTCCAATGCGTTGGCAAATTCATATAGACGACCTGTGGAGATGGCCTTAGCGATGCGGAGGTCCGCCTCTTTCGCCCCCTCGTAATTTGGATAGTGGGAGAAGTCGCTGCTTATCACGAACAGGGTTTTGCCCTCTTCGAGGGTGGGTTTAAGGCATTCTGCCACTACTTTGAGCACGTTGTAATTAGTGGTTCCCAATATTATGGGAACGATGGGCGGCATTTTTTTAAGGTGGAATTGCAGGAAGGGCAGCTGCACCTCAAGACCGTGCTCATTGGGGAAGGCATCGGGGCGATTCTTGAAAGGACTTTTTTTGCTTAATTGTTTGGCGAATTCCTCATCTATTTGAACCTCGCCGAGCGGGGTTTGCCAAGCGGAGTTGAGGACATCCACCGCAGCTCCATCAAAGCCAACACAATGGCTGGGGCCTATGAGGATTATCCTGTCGAATGCGGCATCTTGGGGGATGCGGCTGAATGCCGTTGCCGCAACAGCCCCCGAGAATACATATCCGGCGTGAGGGGCGATAAGGGCGGCAGGAGTGCCTTTCGCAGCGGTAGGAGCGCCATCCAAAGTGGTATGAGAGCCCTCCAAGGGCTTTACCATAGACTCTGCTTCTTTATAATAAGATTTGAGTTCCTGTGTTAGTTCTTCTTTACCCGCAGGATAAAAAGTGCCTGCTACAGCCGGAAAGCGGATTTTTCGCCCGCAGCAACCTGATATATCCATAATTATCGAAATGTTTTAATTGTTCACTTTTCTCAAATTTACATAAAATCCCGCAATTTTAGGGCGATTGCATGAAAATCAAGATTACATATTGTGTTTATAGGCAAAAGTTAATGAAAATAATTTTGAGGTTTTAAAAAAACAACTTATATTTGCAGTCCCTATGCGGAAATAGCTCAGTTGGTAGAGCGCAACCTTGCCAAGGTTGAAGTCGCGAGTTCGAGTCTCGTTTTCCGCTCCAACGATGAACGACAGCCCTTGCGGTTGTCGTTCGGCGTTTGTAGACAGCAGCCTACGAGAACGAAGCGACTTCAACTGTCCCCCGAGGGGAAGGCGGCGTAGCCGACAGGGGGTAACGTAGAAGCTTTGGCGGCGCAAAGCGACGCCCCGAGGGGAAGGCGGCGCAGCCGACAGGGGGTAACGTAGAAGCTTTGGCGACAAAAAGCGACGCCGCGAGGGGAAGGCGGCGCAGCCGACAGGGGGTAACGTGTTTTCCGCTTAGGCGCAGGATAACTATTGCAGTTGTTCGGCGTTTTTTTGCTACCTTAGGCTCCACATTAATAACATTCGAAAATGAAGTTTAGACAAATCGGATTTCTTTTGGTGGCGAGCCTGTTGGCTTTAGCAGCCGCAACCACTTCGTGTAATAATGCCACTTCGTGCAGAAAAAGAGCTGTTTCGTGTAATAATGCCTGCAAGTCGTGCGGAAAAAAAGATGAATCGCAAGGAAAAAAGGCCGCTTTGTATGAAAACACCGTCAGTTCGGGCGAAAAGAGGAATGCTGCGCGAAACAAGAAGGCCGCTTTCTGCAAAAACAAAAAAGCGCAGATTGGCGTGTTTGATGGGCATGGCGGGGCGCAGACCTGTATTTGGGAGGCGGTGGCGGCGGTAAGCCTCGACCCGGATATGAGCGTGCGCACTATAACGACAAGCGATATTGCCGGAGGAATTTTGAAGAAATTGGATGCCGTGATAATTCCCGGCGGAGGAGGCACCACCCAGTATTTGAATTTGGGAGAAGAAAACATGGAGCGTTTGCGGGAGTTCATAAAGTCCGGCAAGGGGGCTTTAGGCATTTGCGCAGGGGCATATTTGTTTTCCGACACTCCCGACTACGCCTGTATGCGCATCAACGGAGCAAAGGCCATCGACATTGAGCACGACAACCGCGGACATGGAGTTTCGAAATTCTCGCTTACTGAGGAGGGGAAGGAGCTGTTCCCCGAGCTTGCAGAACGGGAGTTGTCCTATGTATTTTATTACGAGGGGCCGGTATTCGTAAAATGCGACAGTTCAAGCATCGACTACAATGTCTTAGCAATAATGGAGAGCGATGTGCATGAGGAGGGCAATGCTCCAAGCAATATGACCAACGGGAAGCCTTTTCTTATTACCAACGATTTGGGCGAAGGGCGCGTGGCAAGCATAATTGCGCATCCCGAAGCTACTCCCGGCATGATGTGGATGATACCCCGCATGCTCCGATGGACGCTGCGCATGCCCATAAAGGAATATAAGTCCAGAGCGGTAAATCCCGATATATATAATAAGGAGATATTGATGTCTGTAGATGACCTCAAAAAAGAGAGCCGCTACTATTATACTTTCCTCTATGCCTCGCCGGAAGAGAAGGTTGCCGCCCTCGATTGGCTTCAGGAATGCCGTTCGTGGAGTGCAAAAAGATGGGTGCAAGGCTTGCTGTTTGATGAGAGTCCGCTTGTGCGCGTGCGCGCCGCCAAGTTTATCGCCGAGACTGATTATCTGCCTTTCCTGAAAGATTTGGAAACCGCCTGGAAGGTGGAGAAAGAACCGCAGGCAAAAACAGAGATGGAGGGCTATCTTAAAAGTTTGAAAAGCCTCCTGCCGAACTAAAGTTATTAGATAACATTTACCTGCCTAGAAAGTTAACCCAGCAAACGACTGGTATGCACCCAAAAAGTCAGACAAAAAACTTTTAGGATTTTGTTATGCAGTTTTTGTCCGTAACAAACAAAAAGGAAACTCGCTTACATCAAAAGCCTTTCGGTATAATGGACACAATCAGCCGTAAAACCAGCCATAACTCCCTGATAATCAATAAAAAACCAACCCTGCGCATCTCTGCGGAGGGTTGGACAATTCTAACCTAAAATTTAACCTATGAAAAAACTATTCGGTTAATTATATTGCAAGGCGCGTGCCAAACTTGGCAAACTAAGGCACAAAAATTATTTTTCTTCGTGAATCTTCACTGTGATGATTTTAACCTGGCTCAGAGGACATGCACGGGCATCAGTTTCCACTCCTGCAATTTTGTCAATCAACTCGAGACCGGTAAGAGTTTCTCCATAAACAGTATATTCCCCATCCAATTGGGCGCATGCCTCAGGGCTTTGGACAAGATAGAATTGGCTGCCGGAAGATTCTTTATAAGGATTGGCGGCATCGCCGCGGCGGGCCGCTGCAAGAGCTCCCTTTTTGTGCTTGTATTCCGGTACAAATTCTGCGGGAATGGTATAATCCGGCCCGCCGGTGCCCCATCTGGCTTTAAGGGAGTCGGTTTTGGTAAGAGGATCTCCGGCTTGAATCATGAAGCCATCGATTACGCGATGAAAGAGGATGCCGTTGTAGTAGCCGCTGAGAGCGAGCTTGGCAAAATTATCGCGATGTTTAGGGGTTTTCGAATAGAGCTTTACCGTTATGGTGCCCATATTGGTGATGATGTCAAACACCGGCTCTACGGGGAGTTCTGCAAGTTTATTTTCCATTTTAATTGAATCTTCTTTGGCTTTTACTGCCGCAATGGAGTCTTCGCGGGCTTTGGCGGCGGCTTCAGCAGCAGCTTTCTTTGCTTTGTTGCCGCAAGATACAGCTATCAGCGGGAGCGCCACGCAACTGAGGGCTATTATAAGATACTTTTTCATAATGGTACAAATTTACTTAAATTTGTGCAGAAAACACAGTTATGAATCTTAAATCTCTTGCTAAAGATACAGCGCTCTATGGATTAAGCTCCATAGTGGGCCGCTTCCTCAACTATCTGCTCGTTCCGGTTTATACCTATTATATTGCAGCGGAGAGCGGAGGCTACGGCATTGTCACCAATCTTTATGCCTATACCGCCCTGCTGTTGGCCCTGCTGACATTCGGTATGGAAACCACTCTCTTCCGATTTGGAAGCAAGCCCGAAGAAGATGATAAAATGGTGTACAGCACCACTCTGCGCATGGTGGGCTTTGTATGTCTTGTGTTTATTGCGATAGTCTTGGGCTTTCTCAAACCGATAGCCGGAGGCCTCGGCTATGCGGCGCATCCCGAATACATTGGATGTATGGCTCTGATTGTGGCTCAGGATGCATTTCAGGCAATAATGTTCAGCCGTCTGAGACAGCAACAAAGACCTGTGCGCTTCGTCATCCTCAAATTCGCCTTCATCATCCCCAATATCCTTCTTAATCTATTCCTCTTTATAC
>FZPS01000069.1_pt264 | contig 69661 bp, 54 predicted proteins | sample 1817821 | NCBI WGS metagenome assembly FZPS01 (sample SAMEA104158645, study PRJEB21678) | metagenome | place: Germany | collected 2015-04-21
GATTATATAATTGCGTATTTGAGGCAATCTTAACCGTCGGTACACAAGTACCGAGGGGGTTGCCTCTGCCGGTGGTAAAGATGATCAGCTGGCATCCTGCAGCGGCTAATGCTGTTACTGCCACCATGTCATTGCCGGGGCTGCAAAGGAGATTCAGCCCTGGTACCGAGGCTGTGGATCCATATTCCAGGACCGCAGTAACGGGGCCTTTGCCGCTTTTTTGGATACACCCTAAAGATTTTTCTTCAAGCGTGGTTATTCCTCCCTGGCGGTTGCCCGGCGACGGGTTTTCATAGATCGGCTGCCCATGGCTGATAAAACACTGCTTAAACTCAGTGATCAGCTGGACGGTGCCGTGAAAGACAGATTCAGTGCTCGCTCTTTGCATCAGCAAATGCTCGGCCCCGAACATCTCCGGTACTTCTGTGAGGACACTGATCCCTCCGGCACCAACAACAAAGTCGGAAACCCAGCCTGCGAGGGGATTGGCAGTTATCCCGGACAGCCCATCAGATCCGCCGCATTTTAGGCCTAGTTTCAAAGCTTTAAGGGGCACTGGCTGCCTGGAACTGGTCATTGCCTGTTTTGCCAGTTCCATTACAAGACGAGTACCGATGGCGGTTTCGTCTTCCACAGTTTGGGCGGTTAAAAACTTGATCCGGTCCGGATCATACTTGCCCAAAGCGGCTTGAATCTCGCCAACTTGATTGTTTTCACACCCAAGGCTGACAAACAGCACACCGGCTGCGTTTGGGTGTTTGGCCAGGGATACCAGAAGCTTTTGTGTATTTCGATGATCCTCCCCAAGTTGGGAACAGCCGAATTGATGAGGGAAAGCAAAAATTCCATCAATCGTCCCAGCCCAAGGTTCATGCTCCAATGCTTTCCGGGCCTGCTCGGCGATAATGCCGGCTGTGCGGTTTACACAGCCTACAGTGGGCAGGATCCAGATCTCATTGCGGGTGCCCACCTGGTTGTCAGCCCGTACATAGCCCATGAAGGAATCAGCCTCCGGGATTGGCAGCGAAGCCGCAGGCCGCGGCCTGTATTCATATTCCAAAATGCCGTCGAGCTTAGTCTCCAGATTGTGAGTATGGACATGCTCACCGGCTGATATGTATTTGGAAGCACGGCCGATACTGGCTCCGTATTTGATTACATCGCTACCGGGCGCAATGCCTGCAATCGCAAATTTGTGCCCCTGGGGCACTGGGGAAAGTAGTCTAATTCTTTGTTCCCCAACAATGACTGCTGTTCCTTCATTCATATCACAAAGAGCAACGGCAACATTGTCATCGGGATCGATTCTCAGGTATCGGGGCATAGCTTGGCACTCCTCTTGCCTGGGTGCACCTGCGCACCATTGATAAGGCTTCACTAACAGGAATCGTAACATAATCACAGGCAAAGGTCAATCGAGTCCACTCTGTAAGTGGCGGGCAGAGTTTGCGTGCATATAGTAAAAAAGGTGATGTGAATGAAGAACAAACCGTTGATCGGTATTCTGGCAATTACCTTAGGCCCTCTGGAGGACAGCTACGAGGTTTATTTTGATCTGACTGAGGAATTGACGGCACTAGGTGTGGAACTGATTGTGTTTACACCTTATGGAGTCGATTGGCTGAAAGAGACAGTGCGGGGCCTTGTTTTTAAGAACGGCAAGTGGGACTCAGGAGTAACCCGTCTCCCTGATGCGGTTTACAACAGGCTTTACGGAACCAATCCCAAGACTGTCGCCAGGCTGATCAAGACTTTGGGGGAAAAACATGTATACAATCATCAAAACCGCTTGAACAAAGCTCAAGTGGCAGGCATTCTGGCTGATTCAAAGCTGAAGCCTTATCTGCCGGAGAGTGGGGAATACAGCTGGGATAATCTACGAAGCATGCTTGCCAAATACAGGCAGGTGATGCTTAAACCTGTCTACGGCCACTATGGGTTGAATATCTACAAAGTGGTTCAAGCAGGTTCCGGCTGCCAAGCCTACTTCGAAACTCTGCGCAGGCCATACCGCACTTTTACCAAACCGGATGAATTGAAAAACTGGGTCGAAACATCCGTGCTGCAGTCAAAAACCAAGCCTTACCTTGTGCAGCAGTATATCGAACCGGCGAAACTGCGGGGCCGATTTTTCGACTTACGGGTGTTGGTGCAGCGGAATGGAATTGGAAAATGGGTGACAACGGCTGTCATGAGCCGCATTAACCGCTTCAATTCCCTGATCAGCAATTTTGTCTACCGGGTTATTGATGGTGAAAAGCTTTTGAAGGACCTAGGGCTGCCTCATCTGCGCGAGCCTGTTTTGGAAATGGGAATCGATGCCGGAAGACTGCTGACCAAAGGATTGGGCATGTTTGCTGAAATCAGTGTGGATTTTCTGATTGACCAAAACAATAAACCCTGGATCATAGAAGTCAACGGCAAGCCCCGCAAAGATTTGTTTGAAGATTATGCAGACGAAGAACTGCTGCGGAAAATCCATTTACAGCCGATTATCTACGGGCGTTATATAGCCCTTCGAAAGGCATTCTCTTAATATGCGGCGAAATATGTCAAAGTAAGCCAACTTATCGACAAAAGCGAGGGTGCATAATGGATCAAAAACAGTGCTGGGTTGAACTGCCGAAGGTCAATCTGCACCATCATCTGGAAGGTGCAATCCGGCCGGCAACCTTTTTTGATTGTGTCAAGGCCTTTGGGGTGCCGATCCCCGTTGCCGGCTTGGAGGATGCGGAGGCATATTTACGGGTTTCAGCATCGGACCTAAGCTTGGCCGACTTTTTAGTCAAAGTGGATCGCTCGCTCATGGTTTCCCAATACCCGGGTGTCTTGGAGCGCATGGCCTTTGAAGCGGTTGAGGATGCGTATTACCAAAACGTTTCCTATCTTGAATTGAGGTTCGGGCCGATGCTGCACCTGCAGAAGGGCCGCCGGGCCGAGGTTGCCATAGAGGAAGTCCTCGCCGGCATCCAAAGGGCAGCTGCCCAATACCCGATCGCAGCCCAGGTGATTGTCTGTGCATTAAGACAGCATGATGCCGCAGCTAATCTGGCGCTGGCAAGAACCGCCGCCAGGTACTGCCGCCAAGGTGTGGCAGGGTTTGACATCGCCGGCGATGAAGCAGCTTACCCTGCAGGAACCTTTGTTCAAGCTTTTGACCTGGCCAAAGCCAATGGCCTGGGCATAACGGTCCATGCCGGCGAAGTAGGTGACGGCAGCGGAGTCATCGAGGCCTTGGCAGCATTGGGGGCCGATCGGATTGGCCACGGGATTCAGATCGCCGGCCGGCCGGATTTGGTGGAGAAAGTCAAAGAGGCCGGCATTACACTGGAAGTTTGCCCCACCAGCAATGTTCACACCCGGGCGGTGGCAAGTTATGCTGAACATCCAATCCGCAGCCTGTTCCAACAGGGGGTGTTGATCAGCCTTGGTGACGATGACCCCACTACTTCAGGCATATCCATATCGTCCGAATATCAGCTGTTGGCTGAAACCTTCGATTTCTCACCGGAGGATATCGTGCAAATTGTCCTTAATGGAGCACGGGCAGCCTTTTTGCCTCAGGCTCAAAAACAGCAGCTTGTTGCTGAGCTTGCAGAAAAACTGCGCCGATGGCGCGGCCAACTGGTCAATTAATCCTTCAACGGCGGGAAACTTACGGTAAATGTGGTTCCGGAACTAGTGGAATCGACACTGATCAGGGCACCGTTGCGTTCAGCCAAAGCACGGCAGATCACCAAACCCAACCCGGACCCGGTAGGTTTTGTGGTGTAGAAAGGATCCCAGATCTTGTTCAAAACCGGTTCCGGTATTCCCGGGCCTTCATCGGCTATTTTCAGCAATACTTTCCCCTCTTGGAATTCGGTGGCAATCACTAGGTTGGCTCCTTGATCCGCCATTGCTTCCAAACCATTGAGGGCAAGGTTGAGGATTAACTGGACAATATCCTGGTAATTGACCAACACAGGAGGGCACGGATTCAGATCGTAAACGACAGCCTTATTCTCAAGAGTGCATTTGGCTTCCAACATTGGTTTTATGCCTTCGACGATCTCTTCCAAATGCTGGCTTTCCCTGGCGGAACGTTGATTTTTGCAGATGTCCATGAAATTGCTTACAATTGTGTTGAGCCGCTGCAGTTCTCCAAGGAGAACATCGATCTTGTCCAGCGAGAGAGGTTCTTGCGACAGTTTGGCAACGTCCAACAGGGCATGCATGATCGTTATGGGGTTTTTGATTTCATGGGCAATACAGGCTGCCAGTTGGTTGGACAAGCGTGAGCTGTTGAAGTGGATGAAACTTTCGATTTGATAATCAAGCATTTGGCGTTTCTGGTCCGTGTCGGATCCGTTGGTACCGGGCTGATGGGGTGCGGCTGAACAGTCCTTGATGTGCTTGAGATATGCCTGCATCCGCAAGAAGCTGACAATCTTCCAGAGCAGAATCTCTGGGTTGTACGGCTTGGTGACATGATCGATGCAGCCGTTGCACCCGTCGATGACATGCAGGGGCAGCTTGGTATCTCTGGAGAGCATGATCATAGGGACATGCCTCGTCTGGCTGCGGCTGCGGATGACTTTGGCTGCCAGGATTCCGTCGGGGCCCAGCGAATCCAGGTCAAGTATAATCAACTCAACACGGTTCTTTTGAATGAAGTGCAGTATTTCATGGCTGGTGTTGGTTGGAATCAATTGAAACTGTTGAGCAGTGAGGGCGGCAAGATCGTTGATTACAGTGGGATCCGCGGAACCGAGCAAGACAGGAGCGTTGTTGACAGCCGTGTCGGTTATCAGGGACAGGTTTAGCACTGGATTGTTCCTCCCAAAATCTGAACTTAACAGGCAGTTGTTCATTTCCTGCTTCAGCGTAAGTATCGGGAAATATTTTTAAGTAAATTAAACCATAACTTTCTTGTCAGATTAATTCCAGGAATACTTCTACATTGATGAAGTGAATCCTTTTTCTAATTGTCGCCAAAATGACAATATTTTGTATGGCAGTTGTCCAAATGCGAGAGGATCGCCCATCCTTTGGTTTTTTTCGATCATTACTTGGCAAAAACAATAGCAAGGTGTATTATCTAATAGAATACAAAAAATATCAGTACAAAGGGTTGATCTGATGCAGGTTTTCTTTTCGATACTAAGTAACAATATTATTCCTATTTTCACCGTAATTGCATTGGGCTTTTTGCTAAACCGTGCTTTCAAGCTTGATATCTTTACCCTGACCAAGTTCAATCTCTATGTTTTTGTACCGGTTTTTGTTTTTGTGAACTTATATACTACACCAATTGATCTTGACCTGATTAAGGCGTTCATCTTTGGCATCGCCCTTTTGGTCTTAAACATGCTGATCAGTGATTGGGTAGCCAGAATCAGGGGTTATGATCTGCGCACCACAAGTGCGTTTAAGAATGCGGTAATGTTCTATAATTCCGGTAATATCGGCGTGCCCTTGATCACGTTGGTTTTCAGCAGCGCTCCATATATCGTTGATGGACAAGCTCCCTATCTAAACCTGGCCTTGACTACTCAGATCATGATCTTGGTAGTGCAGAATGTAACGACAAACACCATCGGCGTCTTTAACGCCGGCCGGGCATATGCCGATTGGAAGCAGTCCCTGCGGGCTATTTTGCATATGCCCACTGTCTATGCCATCCCTTCAGCCCTAATTTTGAAATCGCTGCCGTTTGATTTGACTACGGCACCGTTTTGGCCTGGTTTTGTCTTTATCAGGCAGGGTTTGATATCAATCGCCCTGTTGACACTTGGTGTCCAGCTCTCTCGCACCTCCTTCGATTTTAGGGACAAGGATATCTCTCTGGCAGTAGCCATGCGCCTGATTGGTGGGCCGGTTTTGGCCTTCATACTCATCAAGCTGTTTGGGTTCACAGGTGTTGTGGCCCAGTCCCTTATGATTTCTTCCTCTGTGCCTACTGCTGTGAACACAGCATTAATTGCGGTGGAATTTGACAACCGCCCGGATTTTGCATCCCAAGCAGTGATGCTGGCTACAATCTTCAGTGCGGTCACTCTGACCCTTGTAATATACATGGCCAGGATGCATTTCCCCATCGGGTAGCATTTGATTTGGTATTGAATTATCAGTGATAATCAGATAAAATTAAGGAATATTAGTGAGTTCGGGAGGGATTGCTGTGGAAAGAAAACTGTTGGAGATCTTGGAACGGAACAGCCGGATTTCCGTAGAGCAGCTGGCGGCAGTGCTGGAAGTATCCGAGGCTGAAGTCGCCGAGCTGATGGCGAAGTTTGAACAGGACCGGGTTATCCTGGGATACCATACTGTGGTTGACTGGGAAAAAGCAAACAGGGACCTGGTGACAGCTTTGATAGAGATAAAAGTCACTCCTCAGCGGGGGCTTGGCTTCGACAAAATCGCGGAGAGGATTTATCAATATCCTGAAGTGACCAGCGTTTTTCTCATGTCCGGCGGTTTTGACCTGACAGTAATCATCGAGGGCAAGACGATGAAGGATGTGGCTATGTTCGTGTCCCAAAAGCTTGCGCCTATGGAAGGGGTTCAAAGCACAGCGACCCATTTTGTCCTGAAAAAGTATAAGCAGGAAGGTTTTGTCTTTGGGCCTGAGACAAAAGATCAGCGGGCGGCGATCTGGCTATGAGCAAACCCTGGGTCAACAGCAAAGTTCAAAGCCTGCACCCGTCAGGCATACGCAAATTCTTTGATATTGTAGCCCAGATGGAGGATGTGGTGTCCTTAGGAGTGGGCGAGCCTGATTTCCTCACACCTTGGCATGTCCGGGAAGAGGGGATCTACACTCTGGAAAAGGGGCTGACTACATACACATCGAATTCGGGCTTGCTTGAGCTGCGCCAGGAGGTGAGCCGATATCTGGCTGAACAATACGGGTTAGAATACCAGGCGGAAGACCAGGTTCTGATTACGATTGGCGCAAGCGAAGCCATTGATTTGGCCATGCGGACTGTACTCGAGCCGGGAGACGAGGTTTTGATTCCCGAACCTTCCTTCGTTTCCTACGCGCCCTGTGCAATTCTGGCAGGGGGAGTTCCAGTTGCTGTCCCCACCACCGAGGAGACTGAGTTTCGCCTGACAGGGGCCGACCTGGAAAAGACGATCATCAAGAAATCCAGGATTCTGGTTTTGCCCTTCCCAAACAATCCTACCGGCGCGATTTTGGAACAGGCTGATCTGGAGCAGTTGGCGGAAGTAATCCGTAGGCATGATCTGCTGGTTGTCTCCGATGAAATCTACAGTGAGCTGACTTACGGGACAAAGCATGTTTCTATTGCATCGCTGCCGGGAATGAAGAATCGGACGATTGTGATCAACGGCTTTTCCAAAGCTTTCGCCATGACCGGGTGGCGTTTGGGTTATGCGGCTGGGCATCCGGAGATCATAGCCGGAATGACGAAGGTGCATCAATTCACGATCATGTGTACCCCGACAATCAGTCAGTATGCAGCCGTTGAAGCGCTGCGAAACGGCATGGAATCGGTGAAAATGATGCGCAATGAATATGATCTGCGGCGCAAATTCGTGGTGCACGCTTTCCGCAAGATGGGGCTGGATTGTTTTGAGCCCAAAGGCGCGTTTTATGTTTTCCCTTCCATAAAGTCACTGGGTTTAAGCAGCGAAGAGTTCTGCAACCGGCTCTTGGCGGAGGAAAAGGTTGCCGTTGTGCCGGGAACCGCTTTTGGGCGCTGCGGTGAAGGATATATCCGCTGCTCTTATGCATATTCATTGAGCAACCTGGAAAAAGCCCTGGTGAGGATTGGCCGTTTTGTGAAGAGGATGCGGAGCTAGGCAGTATAAGGAGGGCAATCGCAAGTGGAGATAAAGGTGGCCAAGTTCGGCGGCACATCTCTGGCGTGTGCAGAAACATTTAGAAAAGTAAAAGCGATCATCGAAAAAGATCCGAGCCGGTGCTTCGTTGTGGTTTCAGCACCGGGAAAACGCAGTGCTGCTGATCACAAGATTACGGATTTGCTGTATGCCTGCCACAGCCGGGTTTGCCAGGGTGGGGGATATGATGATTTGTTTGCGTTGATCGGGGATCGCTATCGATCAATTGCTGCCGCATTAGGCCTGAATCTGGATCTTGACGGGCTGCTTGACGAAATTCATCAGCGTTTACCCTATGAGCAGCACCCCGATTATGCTGCAAGCAGGGGAGAATTCCTAAACGCGATTCTTTTGGCGGCTTTTCTGGGATATGAATTTGTTGATGCAGCCGGTTTGATTCGTTTCAACGAGCAGGGTTTTTTGGACTTGGCTGCCACAGAGGAATTGATTGAAGCAAAGCTGAAGCCTGGAATGTGTGCTGTGGTCCCCGGGTTCTATGGAACCCTTCCTGACGGATCCATAAAGACTTTTCCCCGCGGCGGTTCTGATATTACCGGCGCTTTGGTTGCCCGGGGCGTAAAAGCCAGTGTCTACGAGAACTGGACCGATGTGTCGGGCTTTTTCATGGTTGATCCCAGGCTTGTTGATGATCCAAAACTGATTTCGCTGATAACCTACAAGGAGCTGCGGGAATTGGCATACAACGGTGCCAATGTCCTGCATGAAGCGGCCATCTACCCTGTGAGTGAAATCGGCATCCCGATCAATATCCGCAATACAGATTGCCCGGATCATCCAGGAACGATGATCGTAAAAACGATTGCTGACCTGGAAAGCAGAGAGGTTACAGGGATTGCGGGCCAAAAGGGTTTTGTCGTTATTCAGGTTGAGAAAGCACTGATGCATTCGGAAATGGGTTTTGTCAGGCGGCTGCTGTCGATACTTGAGGAACTGCGGATTTCCTTCTCCCACATGCCTTCCGGTATTGACATGGTATCGCTGGTGATTCACAAAGCGGAACTGAACGGAAAACTGGACCAAGTCCTTCATCTGATTCGTGAACGCCTGAATCCGGACAAAGTGGAAGTCATCGATGAGATCGCCTTGATTGCAACCGTGGGGTTGGGTATTGCCAACCGCTATGGAATAGCTGCCAGGCTGTTTACGGCATTGGCTCAGGAAAAGATCAACGTGCGCATGATTGACCAGGGTGCAAGTGGGATCAACTTGATTGTCGGTGTGGAAAGCGGTGATTTTGAGCAGGCTGTGAAGGCCATTTACCAAGCTTTTGTCAGTTAGCTCATGCTTTCATGGCAGAAGCGTTGAAAAACGATCGGTTTTGCAGGAAATATGTACTTAAATAAATGCTAATTATTTGTTATAATTATTACAGAATAATCATGAGGAGGTAGTTATTTAATGCGGAGATGGAGAACTGTTGTCAGTATTGCTGTTTTGGCATTTTTGGCAATTGCCCTGGCAGGATGCGATGACACAGCTGTGGTTGTTGATATTACTGGGGTGGAAGATGGCGCAGCCTATTCTGAAGCTGTTACCCCTGTTATAGTAGTGGAACCGGAAAACGCCGAAGTATCAATCACTTTGAACGGACAACCTTATGATGGCGGGCCTATCTCTGAGAATGGCGATTACACGTTGACTGTCACAGCTACACTTGATGACAAATCCCGGTCCCAGTCGGTCAGCTTCAAAATCATGCTTGGCGTGTCCAACTACTACCTGATTGATAATTTTGCCGGCTTGGATGGTTTCTCGACTGAAAACGACGCCGCCCTCAGCCATACGACTGATCCTGCATTTGTCAAGTCCGCGGGCGGTGCTTTGAAAGTTACCAAGTCAGGCAGCGACGCCAGATCCATGACACGGCTTCGCAATTACCACGCCAGGTTTGTCACTGATTTGACACCATACAACCGGTTAGGGTTCTGGGTTTACTTCCCCCAAGCCTCATTGTTGAGAGAGGATGTAGCGCTGCAGGTTTGCTTCTGGCTGCCCAGCGGCGGCAAGATCAATTACACATACCCAGCTGCAGATTTTGTGGATGGCTGGAATTATGTGGAAGTTGACCTTGCAGATCCCGAGAAGTATTTTACCCGGACCAGTGTTGACCTGATTGAATTCCAAGTCCGCACAGCAGATGGTGCTACCGCCATGGACTACTATTATGATGACATTGCATTGTGGTGGCGGCAGGACTAGAGTAGAGTAAAGCAATATATAGCAATATAAAGCAACACAAACAACAGAAATAAGGAGGCTGCAAACCAGAAGGCTTGCAGCCTTTATTGCTAAGAAAAAAAACCGCAGGATGAAGGTCCTGCGGTTTGCTTGGTTCTCTCCCCTAGGATAGGTTACTCGTCGCTTGGATTGTAATGGCCTGAGTTGTACAAGATAATGTTGTCAAAATATACAGTTGTTGCCTCGGTTTCGCTGCGCACGAGAAACTCCATCCAGATGTCATCGTTATCTGCCATATTCTTTAGGTCATCCATGTTTGTCATTATATCGGCGAAGGCGAAGTCCAGCCGATTCCAGCCATTGTTAAGCTGGCTCAAGTCGAATGAGTAAGTGTTCCCCTTGTCATGGGGATTCGATGGTGTATACAGCTTGTAATCCAACTTATCGATCTTGTTTTTGTCAACGATGTAGATCCAGCATGAGAATCTATTGTACGGGCTCCAGTCATTGATCCAGTCCGGATGATATTTGGTTCTCCTGTGGATCCGAAATGCCGACTTTTTGTCCACCTCATTATCAAACTGCAGACTTCTTTCGCCGGTCTTGACATAATCAGGGTCTGTATTAACTGCTACTGAACCTTTGTCGGCTGTAAATCCAGTTCCGCTTGCGTTAATGGTAAACTCATGCACCGGGCTTAGAATCCTGAATGTGATAGTTACCTCAGATGACTCGTTGTCAGCATTAGTGGCGGTTACCTTGAGGGTATATTCTCCTACTTCACTGATTGGAGTGTCCAGGGTGAATTCCTCGTCATCCAGTGTGGCGGTGATAATGTCTTCGGGAGCGAGTGTAGTTGCCTCCGGCGTTACAGCCTCAAAATAGGCTCCTCCGTTTTCGACGCCGGTAACACGGATGATTGGCTTGGTGATATTCACGGTAAAGCTGTATTCAAAGGTCTTCGTTGTACCCTTCTTATGTTCCGCAACGATAACCAGTGTATATTCGCCGTTTTCAATAATCTCTGTGCCGCTCTCAAATGGTTCATCGTTCAGAGTGATTTCCTTGATGGTTGTATCTTTCTTCGCGGTAATTTCAGGGGTAACAGGTTCATCATATGTCGCACCGTCTTTTATACCTGCAACGGTGATCTCCGGTTCAGCTTTTTTGAACAGCCCAAAACATCCGGACAACAACATACTCATGATCAAGACTGCCAAAAACCCATGTGTCCTAAACTTCCTAAACATGGAAACCCTCCTTTTTTTAATACTGTGTTTGTCCACACATAGTTTGCGCACTGCTGCCCCTAATCTGACTGCACCACCTCCATACGACTTATCCTCCAAAGTAGTGCTCTTATTACCATTATAGTTAAATGTTTGTTAAATAACTATACATATTTGCCAATCATTTTTGGTAATTTCATCATTTCTGCTAATAAGGCCGGTTGTTGTAGGAGTCACTGCCGCAAAAGTGAAAGTATACCTAACACAGGTACTGCGGGATGGGCGGAGATGATTACAGGCATAAATGGTAGTAAAGGTGGGAGTGCGGTGCGCAGGTTTCCAGTTACTATTTTGATTACAGTGTTAGTTCTTTCAGGCTGCCTGTTGTGGCGCAGGGAACCAGGGATTAACGTCACCAGATACGGTGTCCGGGCCAACGCCACGGAATGTCAGGCCAACGCCATCAATGCGGCGATTAATGATCTGATCGAGCGTGATGGAGGCGGGACGCTTTACTTCCCAAAAGGGAAATATTACATCGGCCCCGGCCAGCACATCCGCCTTCAGCCAGGAGTCAATCTTGTGGGGGCTGGAATAGGCAAGACCATTATCTGGGGTGAAGACAGCGATGACTACTTGCTCAAGCGGAAATCTGGCAAGTTGGACGTGGCTGTCTCCCACGTGACTTTAGAAAACCCAGTACGTTTGATTTTGATGGAGACCGTTTCTAATATCAGCTTCTATAAAGTAGAATTCCGCAAGGGCATGGTCCGCTTTGAGAAGAACAGCAGCAACATTGTGATCGATCACTGCCATTTTGTCGAAAATCTCGGCAAAGCCGCCTATGCCAGTGATGAATGTGCCAATGTAACGTTAACCTATAATGAGGTAATCAACCCTGCTGAAGGCGGTTTCAACTTAAGCAGGCACCAAAACAGCTATGTGGCTTACAACTACATTTATTCTGACACCAACATCGACTCCGGTTATGCCGGAATCAGGCTGCCGAACAGTGCTCACAACAACGTGGTGGAGCACAATGAAATTATCCGCATGGGCAGGGGGATTTTTATCCTATCCAGTTCTGAACGAAATGTGGTTGAAAATAACAAGATAGTGCAAAGTACATCCCAAGGGATATTGATCCAGTCATCCTATAACACGGTTCGGAATAACATAATCCAAGACGCCGGTGCCGAATCCATTTATGTCGTTGATGCCACTTCCGATACGTCGCCTACTCCTTCGAAGGCTAACTATAATACTATCGAAGGCAATCAGGTCTTGGACACATACCGTATTCCAGGCATTGAGTCCGAGCGCAACCTTGGGCTGCGGATCTACGGGCAGGGCAACGAAGTCCGGGGCAATACAGTCAGCACGAAATACGGCCGTGGGTTTAAAGAGATCAGTGCCGGCAACATTGATGCTGACAACGTGGATATTCCCGACTAAAAACAGGACTCCTTTACTAACACCAGACTACTTATTCCTAATAGAATATAGCGAGGTTTTAGTAAAGGAGGGTTATTATGCATAGCGGACGCGTTCCTGCTTCCTGCCCCCCGGGGTTTCAGGGGCGTTATACAGTAAGGCCTGGAGACAGCATGTTTTTGATTGCCCAAAGATTTGGCGTTAGTCTAAATGCCCTGATTGCCGCCAATCCCCACATTTCCAATCCCAGCCAAATCTTTCCTGGAGATGTGCTTTGTGTGCCGGGGCAGCAGCCACCATGCCGGCAGCCTGCTTCCTGCCCGCCGGGGTTCCAAGGCCGGTACACGGTTCAGCCTGGGGATACCATGTTCACCATAGCCCAGCGATTCGGGGTCAATGTCAATGCTTTGATTGCCGCAAATCCGCACATCACTAATCCAAATTTGATTTTCCCCTGCGATGTCCTGTGTGTCCCCGGAGCGCAGCCATGCCGCGTACCTGCTTCATGCCCGCCTAGGTTTGAATGCCGGTACACGGTTCAGCCTGGGGATACCATGTTCACCATAGCCCAGCGATTCGGGGTCAATGTGAATGCTTTGATTGCCGCAAATCCTCACATCACTAATCCGAACCAGATTTTCCCCTGCGATGTGCTGTGTGTTCCCTGCAAGAAAGATGTGGAACCGCCATGTGTCGTTTTGCTTAAACGCACCGGAAGCATGATCTCAGATGCCGCCGGGAGTGCTTTGATCCGGTTTTTGAATACTAACCAACGCTCCATCAGCGTTGTTGGTGTTGGGATTCCCGAACCATCAGAGCTTGGAGGGTTCAACGGCTACCAGGCAAGAGTTGCGTTCCCGCCGCCGGAGAATACCACTTACCAGTTTACCTTGCTGCCGGTTACACTTGGTCCAAGTGATCCTGTGACATGGGCTGGGACTCACAATTTCATACCTGGTACTGGGTGGCCGGTCGATACTATGATAGTTGTCCGCCCCCTCAACCGGGATACCGGGCAAACCGGGGCGGTGGTATTAACCGGCACTTTGACCAACTGCTGTGATTAATCAGCGACAATTTGGAAAATATCTCCCAATGCAGTGCATTGGGAGATATTGCATTATTATGCAGGAATTTTGTTTTCACGAACAGAATATGTAAACAGATTATTAGGAGGTGTTCGCCAACAGTTCAAGGAGGATTGCTTATGTCAGGGACGGACAGCACTCACCGCAAACTGTGGTACCAAAAGCCGGCAGCAGCATGGGTTGAGGCGCTGCCTATAGGCAATGGGCGTTTGGGGGCAATGGTTTTTGGCGATGCGAAGCAAGAGCGGATACAGCTTAACGAGGACACGCTTTGGTCCGGCAGGCCGCGGGACCGCAACAACTATGAAGCTTACAGCCATTTGTCTGAAGCACGGAAGCTGATTTTTGCCGGTGAATACCACAAAGCCCAAGAGCTGATTGAAGCAAAGATGCAGGGAACATATGCTGAAGCTTATCAGCCATTAGGCTATGTGACTATCCAATATGACCTTGATGGTGAAGTTTCTGACTACTACCGGGAGCTGGATTTGGATCGTGCTGTTGCCACCGTTTCATTTGCAACCAGGACTGCGAAGCATGTCCGGGAGGTTTTTTGTTCCTATCCCGATCAGGCTGTGGTGATTCACCAAAGAAGTGATCAACCCGGCCAGATTAGTTTCCGATTGGCATTGGGCAGCCTGCACCGGTTTCAGATAGGCACCGAAGGGGATAACCTGGTGCTTGACGGCAGGTGCCCTGTGTCAGTCGTGCCCCGTTATGCGGCGAAGTTGGACAGCTATGTCATTTATGAGGATGACGTCAGTGAAGGGATGCGTTACCGCATTCAGGTACAAGCACTGCTTGAGAACGGTTCGCTTGATATTGAGGACGGTAAGTTGTCGGTTACAAATGCCGACTGCGCCACACTTATCTTGGTGGCAGCCACCAGTTTCAATGGTTTTGATAAAAACCCCTATTTGGAAGGGCAAGATCCTAAAGCTATTTGTGCCGGTATGATCGGAAATCTTTCCGGGAAGACATATCCGGAATTGCTGCAGGCGCATGTTAAAGACTATCAGGAGCTGTTTTACCGGGTTAAGCTCGATCTGGGCAAGCCTCTCTACCCCAGTCTGCCGACAGATGAGTGGCTGGATCGGGTCAGAAAAGGTGAGTGTGATCCGGCATTGGCAGCTCTTTACTTCGATTTCGGCCGCTATTTATTGATTGCCTCATCGCGGCCGGGCAGCCAGCCGGCAAATCTGCAGGGGATCTGGAACGATCAGGTAGAACCGCCGTGGAGCTGCAATTATACGACAAATATCAACTTAGAGATGAATTACTGGCCAGCTGAAGTCTGCAATCTGGCTGAATGCCACACACCTTTGTTTGACCTGATTGACGATCTGGTGATTAACGGAGGGAAAACAGCCAGGATCCATTACAATGCCCGGGGCTGGACGGCCCATCACAATGTGGATTTATGGCGTCATTCCGCCCCGGTATGCGGGTCGGCCAAATGGGCATTTTGGCCTATGGCCGGGGCATGGTTGTGCCAGCATCTCTGGAAGCACTATGCCTTCAGCGGTGACAGGGACTTTCTGCAAAAACGGGCCTATCCCATAATGAAAGGCGCAGCCTTGTTTTGCCTTGATTGGCTGACAACTGACACTGAGAGTAATTTGGTGACGTGCCCGTCTACCTCGCCGGAAAATGAGTTTGTTAGTACCGGCGGTGGCAAAACTGCTGTGGCATTGGGCTCAACCATGGATCTGTCCCTAATCTGGGATTTGTTCACCAACTGCATTGAAGCAAGTGAAGCCCTGGATGTGGACGCGAGTTTCCGCAGAGACCTGGACGCAGCCAGAGAGCAGCTGCTTCCTCTAAAAATAGGCAGCCATGGGCAGCTGCAGGAATGGCACGAAGACCTTGAAGAAGCTTCACCGGGGCATCGGCATTTGTCCCACTTGTTTGGGCTCTATCCCGGCAGGCAGATTCTTAAGCACAAACATCCGTTATTAAGCAAGGCTTGTGAGGTTTCCATCAAGCGGAGGATCGAGCATGGGGGCGGCAGTACCGGATGGAGCTGTGCCTGGTTGATCTGCCTTCTTGCGCGCCTGGAAGATGGAGAACAGGCACATACCTGCTTAGGCAAGCTGCTGCGGGACTTCACCTACGACAATCTTTTCAATGCCCATCCGCCTTTTCAGGTTGACGGCAATTTTGGCGCAACCGCCGGAATCGCGGAAATGCTGCTGCAGAGCCATGCCGATGAGTTAAGCCTGCTGCCGGCTCTGCCCCAAAACTGGCCTGCAGGATCCGTTACTGGATTGCGGGCCCGCAACGGATTCACGGTAGATCTGGCTTGGAACAACGGGCTTCTGGCCACTGCCAAAATCAAAGCCAATTTGCCGGGCCCGTGCCGCATCCGCTACACTCATCCCCTGGAAGTCTTTTGCGGCGATCAAGAGGCTGCAGTGGAGAAAGAGGGAGATGTAATCAGTTTCCCAGTGGAAGCAGGGCAGGTTTGCAGAATAACAAGGTGTAAATAAGGGAAGCTGGAATGTAAGTTCCCAATCGGGAACTTATTTTTTTTGTTTGCGGAAAGTAAGAGGCGAGGTGCCTGTGTATTTTTTAAACACACGACCAAAATGGGTGACGCTGTCAAAGCCTACCTGCTCGGCTATTTCTGAAACGCTGAGATCGGTACCGGCAAGCATATATTGGGCGTGTTTGATTCTCAAGTTGTTGAGGTACTCTACAAATGTGAAGCCGGAGGCTTCCTTGAATGTTTTGGTGAAACAGCTGGTGCTGATAAAGAACTTCTCGGTAATCACGGGCAGGGAAAGGCGCTTCATGTAATTGTTGTTGATAAAGGCAATGATGTCGGAAATCTTTGCCAGTTTGGGGTTGCTCATCTGGGGTACGGCTGTCAGTGAGCCGGAGATGCAGCGCTTAAGATAAAACAACAGCTCAATAAAGAGCACTTCCACGTAGTTCTGGTAGTTCTCCTGCTGTTCCAAGCATTCCCGGGCGATTTTGAGAATCTGATTGTTGATGAACTGCTGATCTTTTTCCGCCAGATTGAACACATGCAGATCGAGATCAAAGATGGAAAAAAGGCGGGCGTGAGGGTACCGGCGGTTGAGTTCATCCTCAAATTCCTTGTCATAGTAGAACAAAGCCCGCTCATAGCCTTTGCTGCTGACGCCGATGGTGCGGTGGATTACACCGTGGTTGATCAGCACAATGTTCCCGGGCTTAACATGATAAGTGCGGTTGTCGATGAAATAGTCCCGTTCGCCTGATACCAGGTAGTAAATCTCGTAGTAGTCATGGAAATGGAAAATCTGCATGTCCTGCTGTTTCTGAAGGCGGTTGAACTCAAAAGCAAAATTGTCGAAGCTATTTATAAATGACGCAGGGATGAACTCCATTCTGGATTCTCCTCTTATGTGGTTATAAGTGGTAGTTTGGCCTCTCCATCATCAACTTGGGTTGTCTTTACAGCTATTGATAGCTTACCATATTTGCCACATCGTGTAAAGCAAAATCCATGCGCGGCAGGGAAGAGGGTATCCAGGATCGAACTTATATTCTATCAATGCGGGTTGATGTGGAGGTTAGGATCATGGTTGCCCAGGTATTGGAACAGCTTCGCAAAAGCGAACTGGCAAAGAATATCACCTTTTGGCAGGCTGTACCGGCAAAGCCTGCCGAGTACTGTCCGTTTCCGTTGAGTCTGAACCCAAGAATAGCAGAGCTTTTACAGGGCAAAGGCATAAACATGCTCTACACCCATCAAGCCCGGGCCTTTGAACTTGTCAGTTCTGGGCGGGACGTTGTGGTAGTCACCCCCACGGCATCGGGAAAGACATTGTGCTATAATCTACCGGTTTTGAACCACATTCTGGAGAATCCTGCAGGCCGTGCCTTGTATTTGTTTCCGACCAAAGCATTGGCTCAGGATCAGGTTGCGGAACTGATGAGCATGGGCGAGCAGTTGGGCCATGCAATCAAGACATACACCTACGATGGCGATACGGCCAGTGATGCCCGCCAGGCGATCCGTTCTGCAGGCAATATTGTGGTCACCAATCCGGATATGCTCCATTCAGGGATTCTGCCTCACCATACCAAGTGGATGGGTTTGTTTGAAAACTTGAGTTATGTCGTCATTGATGAGCTGCACATTTACCGCGGTGTATTTGGCAGCCACGTGGCCAATGTAATCCGCAGGCTGCAGCGGATCTGCCGGTTTTATGGCTCCAATCCAGTATTTATCTGTGCTTCGGCCACCATCGCCAATCCCGGTGAGCACAGCCGGCGCCTGATTGGCCGGGAGACGGTGGTTATCGACGAAAACGGGGCGCCTTCAGGGCCCAAAGAGATCATTTTTTACAACCCTCCCGTGGTCAATCAAGCATTGGGCATCCGCCGCAGTGCCCTGTTGGAGACTCGCCGCATCGCAGAGGAGTTTATCGGCAAGAAGATCCAAACCATGGTTTTTACCAGGGCACGGGTGGATTTGGAAGTGCTGGTTTCTTATCTTCAGCGCTCGTTTAAGCGTTTGGGGGATTTGACTGAAAAGATTAGAGGGTACCGCGGCGGTTACCTGCCTAAGCAGCGTAGGGCGATTGAGCGGGAGCTGCGGGAAGGGAAAGTGCTGGGCGTTGTCAGTACCAATGCCCTGGAACTGGGAGTGGATATCGGCAGTCTGCAGGCAGTCGTAATCAACGGTTATCCCGGCACCATCGCCAGTTTGTGGCAGCAGATCGGCCGTGCCGGCCGCAAGCATGAATTGGCTGCCGCTGTGCTGGTGGGCAATTCCAGCCCATTAAACCAGTATATTGTCAACCATCCTGAGTTTGTCCTGGGGCGGGGCGCAGAGCGGGCCCTGATTGACCCCGATAATCTGTATATTATCTTGAGCCATTTGAAGTGCGCCGCCTTTGAGCTGCCTTTCCAGGATGGAGAGTCGTTCGGGGAGGAAAGTGTGGCAGAATACCTCAATTTCCTGGTCGATCAGGAGATCCTCCGTTTTGTGGAAGGGCGCTACTACTGGATGAGCGAGGCTTACCCTGCCAGCGACATCTCGCTGCGCAGCGCTTCACCGGACAATTTTGTGATCATCGATATTACTGAGGGGGCCAGTAATGTCATCGGCGAGGTTGACCGCTTCAGTGCCCCGATGCTGATCCATGAAGGCGCCATCTACATGCATGAGGGCAGCCAGTACCATGTGGACGAACTGGATTGGGAACGGCAAAAAGCTTACGCCCACCGGGTGAAGGTGGATTATTACACCGATGCCAACCTGGATGTTGACCTGAAAGTCCTCAGTGTGGGCGAAAGCAGTCAACCAGAAGGGCAGCCGGCCGCGCACGCCTGGGGAGAGGTGTTGGTCACCGCCCAGACTCATTTGTATAAAAAAATCCGGTTTTACACTCATGAAAATGTTGGCTGGGGCCCAATATCCCTACCTGAACAGGAGATGCACACCACCGCCTTTTGGTATGCCCAAGAACTGGACTTGGACCCGTCAGTCCCGTCCGCAGTGGTTCAGAATGCCCTCAACGGCGTTGCCCATTTGTTACTGAACACAGCGCCCCTGGAATTGATGTGCGAACCGGGTGATCTGGGCGTGGTGGCGCAGGTCAAGTCGCCTTTTACCCAGCTGCCCACGATTTACGTCTATGAGAAGTATCCCGGTGGTGTCGGTTATGCCAAGCAGTTGTTTGACTTGTCCAGCTCAGTGTTGGAGCGGGCTTATCAGCTGTTGATGGACTGCGGCTGTGAGCAGGGCTGCCCTTCATGCATCGGCCCCCAGGTGGATACCGATCAGGCGGCAAAACAGTACTCACGGTTGTTTTTGGAGGAGGCGCTAAGGCATGGATCTCAGCCAAAAGCTTAGGCGGTTTGTTTCTGGGCCTGAACATATGCAAAAGCGTGGGCAGACAGCTGATCTTCGGTTCTTGGGCGGGAAAGAAATGGCGAACCCTTTTGGCAGCTATTATCTGGTGGAGCATTGTTATGGATTGGATTACGGCCATGGGCGGTTTACGCTTGCCTGCATCCTGGCCGTGGATTGGGATCGGATGGCATTTGTGGCCAAGGATGAGGCTGTACAGAATATCGAACTTGACAAAACCATCTTTTTGGACACAGAGGCAACTGGGCTCTCCGGTGGAGCTGGCACCTATGTTTTTTTGGTCGGCGTTGGTTTTGTCCAAGCCGGTACAGTGATCGTGCGCCAGTATCTGATGCGGGACTACCACGAAGAAGCAGCCATGCTCTTTGATTTATACCAGCTGATCAAACAGTTTGACGCCATTGTCACTTTTAACGGCAAATGCTTTGACTGGCCGCTTTTAAGAGATCGCTTCACGCTCGCCCGGTTTGAGCCTTTGCGCAAAAACTACATTCATCTTGATCTGCTGCATGCGGCGAGAAGATTGTGGCGGGATTCTCTGCCCAGCTGCAGCTTGGACAGCCTGGAGGCGTTCGTGCTAAAAGTGGCCCGGGAACGGGACATTCCCGGCAGCGAAATCCCCCAGCGTTACTTTGATTTCATACGCACGGGGAGAGGTGAACTGCTTGTCGACATCCTCGAGCACAACCAGGCTGATGTCCTGTCTTTAGTCACCTTGGTGGGCAGCCTCAATCTGGCAGTAGGCAAGCCGGCCGTGGAAATCAAGTCGGATTCATTGTGTTTGGCGTTGGCCAGGTTATCCATCCAACACCGGCAGTGGCACCGGGCAATCGAGTTTCTGCAGAGGGGGATCAGCCTGGCCAGATCAAACAAAACCCGCTGTTCCGCCTGTACTCAGCTTGCCCTGATCTACCGGCGCCTTTCTCTGTGGGAGCAGGCAGAAGAAATCTGGCTGATGCTGGCGGAGGAACACGGCGATGTTCAAGCCTGTGAGGAACTGGCGAAGTACTATGAGCATGTCTGCAGGGACTTTACCAGGGCCAAGACACTTGCCAAGCGGGGACTGGCTTTGGCTTTAGCCCGGGAACCCTCGCGCACTGCCGCTTTTGAGTACCGGCTTGACCGGTTGGACCGGAAGCTGGCCCGATTGGAACAGCAATCTCTACAAGTTAACTGAAGGGGATGAACACAATGACAGGCAAATTGGAGCAGGCTACCTTTGGCGGAGGCTGTTTTTGGTGCTTGGAAGCAGTTTTTGCCGATCTTAAAGGTGTAGAACAGGTGCTGCCGGGATATGCAGGGGGCACGGTGCCCAATCCCAGCTACGAACTGGTTTGCACCGGCACTACCAATCATGCAGAGGTAGTCCGGGTTATCTATGACCCGGCGGTGATCTCCTATGAAGAATTGCTGGATGTGTTTTTCAGCATTCACGATCCCACGACGCCCAACCGTCAAGGCGAAGATATAGGCACGCAGTACCGTTCGGTTGTGTTCTATCACGATCAAGCGCAAAAAGCAGCAGCAGAAAAGGCAGTCCGCACTCATCAGCAGTATTGGGCGGATCCCATCGTCACGGAAATAGCCCCTTTGACTGCCTTTTATCCCGCTGAAGATTATCACCGGGAGTACTTCCGCAACAACCCCGATCAGAGCTACTGCCGTTTGGTGATCAACCCCAAAGTCCAGAAGTTCAGGGCAAAATACAAGGATATGCTGAAAAGGCAAGCTTGAGATAAAGTGAACTGCCGTTTCCAGCCTTAGATAAGGTGGATAAACAAACCACTCAGCAGTTTCGGTTCAAACCAGGTCGATTTGGGAGGCATCACCATCCCGGCATCCGCCACCTGCATCACATCCGCAACTGAAGTGGGGAACAGGGAAAAGGCTATTTGCATGTCTTGGTTGGCCCTGCGTTCCAGTTCCTCAAGCCCCCGGATACCGCCGATAAATTCAATCCGCTTGTCGGTGCGGGGATCGGCAATACCCAAAACAGGGCTTAGAAGATTGTTCTGCAGAATTGCGGCATCAAGCCTGTTGACTGGATCACATTCATTGATAAACTCTGCTTTGGCTGTGAGCTTGTACCACTGGCCCCTGAAATACATGCCGAATTGATGCGGCTCTTCCGGTTCATAGGGCGAAACCGGGGCTGGGGCCAAATCAAACCTCTCTTGAATGCGGCTGAGAAATTCTTGATCAGACAAAGTGCCGAGATCCCGGACAACGCGGTTATACGCCATGATTTTCAGCTGTGAAGCCGGAAATAATACTGACAGGAAATAATTGAACTCTTCACTCCCGTCAAAACCGGGTTTTTCCCGGCGCTTCTTCAACGCCACCCGCAGTGCTGCTGCGCTGCGGTGATGGCCGTCGGCAATATAAATGTGGGGTACTGCGGTAAGCAATGCCTGCAGCTTGGCTATGGTTTCTTGATCCGCGATTACCCAGCAGATTTGTTCCACACCGTAGGCTGTAAACTGATAGACAGGCTGATGCAAATCAGCCCAGTCCTCAAGAATGGCCGTAATCTCTTCCTGATCGGGGTAAGTCTGCAATATCGGCCCTGTGTGGGCCCCGACGGTTTCTATATGGTTGGCCCGGTCGATTTCCTTTTCCGGGCGGGTATGTTCATGCTTTTTGATTACATCGTTGAGATAATCATCAACCGCGGTGGTGCACACAAGCCCAGTTTGGCTTCTCCCGCCCATGATTTGGCGGTAAATATAGAAACACTCATGGGGTTCCAATAGATAATGGCCTTGGGCAGTCATCTCCTTCAGAATGCTGTTCGCTTTTGCGTACACTTGCGGCTGGTAGGGATCCACGGAAGTGGGGAAATTGACCTCGGCCCGATCAATCCGCAGGAATGAATAGGGTTTGCCGGCTACCATCACTCTTGCTTCAGCTGTGTTCATCACATCATAGGGTAAGTCGGCAATTCTGTCGGTCAATGCTGGATGTGGCCTTAAGGCGCGAAATGGTTTAATAACAGCCATGATTGTCCTCCTCTCCTCGCTTGCTTCATTATATCACAGCTCAATCGCGAGTGAAAGCAGCAGGAAATGAAGAATTTAAGCGGAAGCATTATTATTAGTAAAAGAATTGTTGGGAAAGGGGAAGGAGAATCATGCCGGATAAGCAAAAAATGATTGAGTCAAGCTATGAACAGGCAAAAGTACTATATGCCAAACGGGGTGTGGATACAGACCGAGTGCTGGACGAACTTGCCAAGATCAGGGTGTCGATCAACTGCTGGCAGGGTGATGATGTCCGCGGTTTTGAGGGAGCAGAAGAGCTGACAGGCGGGATTCAGGTTACCGGAAGCTACCCGGGGGCAGCCCGCAACCCTGAGGAACTGCGGCAGGATTTGGAGAAAGCTTTGTCCTTGATTCCAGGCAAGCACAGAGTGAACATCCACGCCATGTATGCCGAAACAAAGGGGGTAAAGGTCGATCGCAACGAGCTTAAGCCTGAGCATTTCCAAAACTGGGTGGATTGGGCGAAAAGGCTCGGCATCGGCTTGGATTTCAATCCTACATACTTTTCGCATCCCCTAAGTGATGACGGGTTTACTTTGAGCCATCAGGATCCCAAAATCCGCCGGTTCTGGATTGAGCACGGCATTGCCTGCCGCCGCATCGGCGCCTACTTTGGGCGAGAACTGGGGATCCCGTGTGTGACCAACATCTGGGTGCCTGACGGTTATAAAGATCTCCCGGCGGATCGGTTTGCCCCCCGCAGGCGCTTGATGGAATCCCTTGATCAGATCCTGGCCGCGGATATTGACCCGGAACACAACATCGATGCCGTGGAAAGCAAGCTGTTTGGTATTGGTTCCGAAAGCTATGTTGTGGGTTCAAACGAGTTCTACCTTGGCTATGCAGTGAAAAACAAGATCACCCTCTGCCTTGATGCAGGGCATTTCCATCCTACCGAGATGATTTCCGACAAAATATCGGCAGTCTTAACCTATGTTGACCGCCTGCTGCTGCATGTAAGCCGGCCGGTGCGGTGGGACAGCGACCATGTAGTGACTTTCGATGACGAGCTGCAGCGGATTATGGAAGAGATTGTGCGTGGCAAGGTTGCTGATCGGGTTTTCATTGCCCTGGATTTTTTTGACGGTAGTATTAACCGGATCGCCGCCTGGGCGATTGGTACCCGGAATACCCTGAAGGCACTTTTGAAAGCAATGCTGGAGCCTGGTGAAATCCTGAAGGAATATGAAGCAAAAGGCGATTTCACATCAAGGCTGGCATTAATGGAAGAATTGAAAGCATATCCGTGGCCGGCCGTTTGGGACTATTACTGCCTGCGGCACAATGTGCCGGTACGGGATGAATGGCTTGCTGAAGTCAAGGTGTACGAACAGGAAGTGTTGCTGAAAAGATAGCTTGAGTGAGGGATAAGTTCAGGCAAAGGAGGGGTGAGTATGCGAGTTTGCATTATTGGAGGCAGCGGCCATGCCAACTTCGTCTTCCAAGGCATGGACCAGGATCCCAGCATCCTAGTGGTGGGTGTGGCGCCGGGATCAGAAGGGGAAGATGTGGGCAAATTTTTGAATGCAGCCCAGAAGCGGGGCCAGCTACCTCAATACTATGAAGATTACCGCAAGATGCTCGATGAGCTTAAACCGGATATTGTGGCGGTGAACTGCCATTTTGGCGATCACGGCAAGGTCAATTTTGAAGTGCTCAGCCGCAAAATGCATCTGTTCGCGGAAAAACCTTTGGCTACGGCCATGGAAGAACTGACTGTCCTCAAGCGGGAATACGACCGGTCGGGTGCAGAAGTGGCAGCCATGTTCGGCCTGCGCTACAACCCGGCATTCTACACCGCCTGGCATGCAGTCCGAGAAGGGAAGATCGGGGAAGTGCGGTTGATCAACGCCCAGAAATCTTACCGCCTGGGCAGCCGGCCGGAGTTTTTCAAGCACCGCCAGAGCTACGGCGGGACAATCCCCTGGGTGGGCAGTCATGCCATTGACTGGGTGTACTGGTTCTCCGGCCAGGAGTTTGTATCTGTCATGAGCCACCATTCCACCATGGCCAACCGGGGGTTGGGGAGCATGGAGATGACAGGGCTGTGCCATTTCAGGCTGACCAATGAGGTCTTTGCTTCAGTGAATATTGATTACCTGCGGCCGAGCACCGCTGAAACCCACGGTGATGACCGCGTGCGGGTGGCTGGTACCAGGGGCGTTATTGAAGTGCGGCACGGCAGGGTTTATCTGATCAGCGAGGAAGAGCAGGGCACCCGGGAACTGTCGCTGATGGAGACTGACGGTATCTTCTTGGACTTCGCGAGACAAGTGCGCGGGGAAGGGAAGTGTCTGGTGAGCGCCAAAGATTCGTTTGTGGTGACCGAGGCATGCCTGAGAGCTCGGGAAGCTGCTGATAAAGAGGAGATTGTTTATTTTTAGCCTCTATGCGGCTCGCTTTCGAAAAAACAGCGCTGTCAGCTTAAGCTGCAGCGCTGTTTTGTTTTTTTTTTACTGCTGAAGCTCTTCGGGGACAGCGCCCAGCGTTAACGGCAGCAGTAAAGTCCGGCCGCTGCGCCAAACCGTGATCATGACCTGATCTCCGGGTTTGTATTGACTGAGGGCATTAAGCAGATCCTTTTCTTCGAGGATGTCATGCTGATCAAAACGGCGGATCACATCTCCGGCTTTGATGCCTGCCTTTTCAGCCGGCGAGCCTTGGACAATGTCGGTTACCAAGATTCCTTTGCGATCCGGCAGGCGGAAGTAGCGGTATATATCTTCATTGATATCTGTGTACCAAAAGCCGATCCACGGTTTTGGTTGCTGGACACTTGGCCGTTGGACACTGCCGAACTCAATCAAATCCTGCAGCACCTCTTTGGCCACATTGATTGGGATGGCAAAACCGATTCCCTGTGCCTGGGTATGAACTGCTGTGTTGATTCCGATAACTTCTCCTTTAATGTTGAGCAGAGGGCCGCCGGAGTTGCCGCTGTTGATGGCAGCGTCGATCTGCATCAGGTTTTTGTAGACTTGAGTGGACCCGGTGGGGTCGAGAATCTCAATCTCCCGCCCTTTGGCGCTTAAAATCCCGAATGTTACCGTATGATCAAGCTGGCGGCCGTACGGATTGCCAATAGCGATGACCCATTCGCCTTGACGGGCACTATCCGAGTCGCCAAGGGGTATGGTCGGGAAGGGGCCTGCTCCACCTTCGATCTTAAGGACAGCAAGATCGAGCGCAGCATCGGAACCGAGGATCCTGGCTTTGAAATCGCCGCTGATGTTTGGCGATGTGACTGTGACAGTAATCTCCTGCTCTTGGCCGGCACTGCCGACAACGTGCTGGTTGGTGAGGACAATTCCTGATTCATCGATTATAAAGCCGCTGCCCTGTGTAATAGGCTGTGTTGGTTGCGAGAAGGGCATTCCCCAGAAGAAATCAAAGAAGGAACCAAACGGGAGGCTCATCCGGTATCTGGATGTTGGATCCTGCATTGGCCATTTTACCTGGATATACACTGTTGCGGGATTGGCAGCTTCAGCAATGTCGGCAATCTGGTACGGATTGTCAAGAAATACCGGTATTGCAGAGACAGTCCGTGGCTCTGACTCCGGGTAAGTAGTTGGTGCTGTTTCAGCGCTTTGCTGAGGTTCGCCTTCCGCTGAGACAAAAAGATTAGGATATTGGCTAGCTATCAACAACCCCACAAGTAGTAAAAAGGCAACTATAACCACAGATGATAATCTTTTGCGTTGCATAAAGTAACCCCCTCTTTTTCAGGTTAAGGTAGCTTCTATTATTATATACGTCAGTTTTTTGCTTAATCAAGGGGTAATTTCCAACGAATTTTCCAATAAAATCAGCGCCGGCAAAAAACAAATCCCGGCCCTGATGTTAGAACCCTAAACGTGTCTGCTGTTAGAATTCAATGGCGGTGATTCTGGTTACTTCATCCACCTTGACCAGTTCGGCTTCCACTTCTGGAGTGACATGCTTGTCAATGTTGATAATCATCAGGGCAGCACCGCCCTGCTGTTTACGTCCTACCTGCATAGCACCGATATTGATGCTGTTACTGCCCAAAACCTGGCCGATCTTGCCGATTACACCAGGCTTGTCCAAGTGTTCCACAACCAGGACACTGCCTATGGGTGCCAAATCGATATCGAAGCCGTCAATATTCACAATGCGGGGGCCGTATTCCCGGATGCAGGTCCCTTCCAGGACGAAAGGCCCTTGATCAGTTGTGGCCACGGCTTGAATCAGGTTAGTATAGACTGAGCCGTTGTCGAAATACTTCTCTCCATAGACAATGCCGTATTCCTTGGCAATGATTGGCGCATTGACATCATTAATGATGAAATCCACCTTAGGCTGCAGGAATCCGGCTAGAAGCCCCCGGGTAATCCAAGATGTTTCCATAGTGGTGATTGGGCCGCTGTAGTGCACATCCAGCACTTTGACGGCTCCCTTTGCCAGTTTGGAGATTACTTTCCCCATGATCTTGGTCAGTTGGTAATAGTGGCTGATTCGTTCCAAGACTTCACTGGAGACGGAAGGTAGGTTGACGCCGTTGTGCACTGGTTTGCCTTCAGCAAATGCCCGTACTTCTTCGCTGACAATTATGGCCACATTGAGCTGAGCCTCCCGGGTGGAGGCGGCGATATGCGGTGTGGCCAGCACATTTTCCAACTGAAGCAGCTCTTCATCCTGCGGTGGTTCCGATTCATAAACATCCAAAGCTGCCCCGGCAATATGCCCATTCTGCAGATAATGCTTCAAGGCAGCTTCATCCACTATGCCGCCGCGGGCACAGTTAATGATCAGGACTCCCGGTTTGGTGATCTTGAGAGAATCCATGTTCAGCAAACCTTTGGTTTCTGGGGTAAGGGGAGTATGGATTGTGATGATGTCAGACTTGACAAGCAGCTCATTGAGACTGGCCTGGGAGACACCGCGTTTTTTAGCCCTTTCTTTGGTAAGAAACGGGTCGTAGGCCAGCACTGTCATCTCAAATGACGTGGCTCTTTTGGCTACTTCTGATCCTATCCGCCCGAAACCGATGATTCCCAGGGTCTTGCCTTTCAACTCCATCCCCTGAAACGCCGACCGGTTCCAAAGGCCGCTTTTGACTGAGTTGTTGGCGGGGCAAATCTTGCGGGCCAGCGCCAGCATCATTGCAAAAGTGTGTTCGGCTGTGGAAATCGTATTGCCCGCCGGAGCGTTGACAACAAGAATCCCACGCCTTGTGGCGGCGTCCAGATCAATATTGTCCACTCCCACACCGGCTCGGGCGATAATCTTCAGATTGGCCATCTTGGCCAGCAGTTCTTCGGTGACCTTGGTGGCACTGCGGACCAGCAGGGCGTCGAATGAATCCAAATCCTCAGTATCATTAACCTCCTGAATCACACACTCAATACCGGGGCTTTCCAACAATGGAGTAAGGCCTTCTTTGCTAATCTTGTCTGTAACCAGCACGCGAAACATTGGTTCTCTCTCCTTGTGTAACGTGATTTTTTTAGCTTGGTTCCATACAGTCCTATACCTCGGTTTAGCTAACGCTTCATTAACCTATTGTACTATTATCTCACGAAAAAAGAAATAAAAAAAACGTAAAATAGCGGATGCCGATGTAAATATGATGAAAAAATAATAATTTCGTATTTCCAGTTCGCTCGTTTTGTGATAGTATAATACATAGTCTATTTTTCGTAAAGGGGTGAGACAATGGCCTATAATTTCAATGCCGGCCCGGCAGCACTGCCGCTGCCCGTTTTGGAGGCTGTCCAGGCTGAGTTTGTCAATTTCAAAGGCACAGGCATGTCCATAGTGGAGTTGAGCCACCGGGGCAAGGACTATGAGGCGGTTCACAACCATGCCAAGTCGATGCTGTACAAACTGCTGTCAATACCTGACGACTATGAAGTATTGTTTGTGCAAGGCGGCGCCAGCCTTCAGTTTGCGATGGTGCCCATGAACTTCTTGGCTTCGGGCAGGACTGCCAACTATATACTGACTGGATCCTGGTCGGAGAAAGCACTCAAGGAAGCAGAAAAAATCGGCAATACATACATCGGCGGCAGCAGTGAAGACCGCAACTACAGCTATATCCCCAGCCCTGACCAGATCCAGATCGAACCGGACCATGCCTATGTCCATATCACGTCAAACAATACCATTTTTGGCACCCAGTGGCATCAATTCCCTGATCCAAATGGCGTGCCCTTGGTGGCCGACATGTCCAGTGACATTCTTTCCAGGCCTATTGACGTAAGCCAGTTTGGCTTGATTTACGCCGGGGCGCAGAAGAATCTGGGGCCGGCAGGAGTTACGGTGGTAATCATCCGGCGTGACTGGATGGAGGCAGCCGCCGACAAGAATCCCATCATGCTTAAGTACACAACACATGCCAATGCCAATTCTTTGTACAACACTCCGCCGACATTTGCCATTTACCTGTTAGGCAAGGTGTTGGACTGGGCCGACGGGCTTGGCGGCGTGGAAGCCGTTCTTGCTCAAAACAAAGCCAAAGCCCAGCTCTTGTATGATGCAATTGATGAGAGCGATGGTTTCTATCAAGGGCATGCCGAGCGGGAAGCCCGTTCGATGATGAATGTGACCTTCACTCTTGCCGATAAAGAACTGGAAAGCAAGTTCCTGCAGGAGGCAAAGGCAAGAGGGTTTGTGGGAGTAAACGGGCACCGGTCTGTCGGGGGGTGCCGCGCTTCGATTTACAATGCGGTGCCAATGGAAGCCTGCGAAGCATTAAGAGATTTCATGATCGAATTTCGATCCCGCAATTAAGGGCTTGCCGGTATAGAGATGTTGGACGCCAGCATCTCTATTTTTTTAACCTTTTGCGCATGGTCCGGTGGGGGATGCCGGCGTCGTCATACAGTTCTCCTTCGGCCGCAAAACCTGCCTTTTCATAAAAGCCGATGGCTTGGACTTGGGCTCCCAGGTATACTTCGGCCAAGCCTGATTCTATACAGTAGCTGACTATGTAGTTCAAAAGCTGCATTCCGGCTCCCTGGCCCCGGTATGGCTTAAGAATGGCCAAGCGGCCAATTTTTCCCCTTTGCCCCTTGATCATCACCCTGCCCGTACCGATCATCTGATCCTGATCAAATGCCCCAAAATGGATTGCTTTCTTGTCATCGTGATCATGTTCAACCTCTGGCGGCACGTTTTGCTCGCCAACAAAGACTTGCCAGCGGATACTCAATGCCTGAGCAAACTCTGCTTCTGTGAGGGAGCGGCAGGTAATCTTCATTGCCTAAGTCCTCTCCATTCGTTGTATAATATAGCTGAACGGTTCGATCTTGTTCAATCCACAGGAAGGAGGCTGGAGCCATGGATCAAGTGGTTGTTGAGAGTTTCACTCTGGATCATACGAAGGTTAAAGCCCCATTTGTGCGCAGCTGCGGACGGACGATCACTCCGAAAGGGGATGTGATCCTCAAGTTTGACCTTCGTTTTACTCAGCCCAATCTGGGCATCATGCCAACGGGAGCTGTGCATGCCCTGGAACATCTGCTGGCAGGTTTTATCCGTGAAGAACTGGACGGGGTGGTGGACCTCTCTCCCATGGGCTGCCGGACCGGGTTTTATTTGGTTAAGATTGGCGAAGCCACTGTTGATGAAGTCAAGAAAGCCTTAATCAGTGCGCTGCAAAAGGTTCTAAGGGCAGTGGAAGTGCCTGCAGCCAATGCTGTCCAGTGCGGCAACTACCGTGATCTGTCGCTGGAACAGGCACAGAAATACGCCCGGCAAGTTCTGAACGCTCTTTAGCTCAGGTACCTCCAGCTGTTACCCGTAGAACGCCTATCCGGCTAAGACTGCTCCTGTGGTGCAGATTTCAGTGAGGATGGGCCTACTCTTGATGCCGTGCACGGCAAAGGCGTGCTGCATCTTTGCGGCTGTTTCCACAGCCTTTTCTTTGGAACTACGGTCCACAAAACCGATTACTGCAGGCCCGGCTCCGCTTAAGGCGGCACCAATCCCTCCTGCTTCGTAACAGGCATCGATTACCGCATTTAGTCCCGGAATCAGCCTTGCCCGGTAGGGTTGGTGCAGTTTGTCCTCCATGGCGAAGCGCAAATAGCGGTAGTCACCGGATGAGAAACAGTTGAGCAAAAAGGCGGTCCTGCTCATGTTGTGCACTGCATCGGCCAACAAGACCCTTCTTGGTAGGGCTTGGCGCGCCCTGGATGTGGAGAGGTGGAAATCAGGACTGATCACAATCACATATGGTGGGTTGTCCGGTTGGATTTGATACCAGGTAACCTTGCCGGAATCTGTCCCGCTCACCACCAATCCGCCCAACAAAGCCGGCGCTACATTGTCAGGGTGGCCTTCGATTTCTACAGCCAGCCCAAGCAGGCGATCTACAGCCAGGGGACTGCCCAATAGGTGGTTCGCCGCCATCAGCCCTCCCACGATTGCTGCAGCGCTGCTGCCCAACCCTGAAGCGATTGGGATCCGGTTGAGTTGCCGGATGTACAGCGGCGGCACTGCTTCCCCTACTGCTTCAAAGACTTTGGCGGCGGCTCGGTAGGACAGGTTCTGCTTTCCTTTGGGCAGGGCGGCTCCGCCTTCTCCTTCAATCTCGATAGTTGGGATCCTGGTTTCAGTATCGATTTCCAGTTCATTATAGATCTTCAGTGCCAACCCAAGGGTATCAAAGCCCGGGCCCAAATTGGCGCTGCTGGCTGGAGTCAGGACCTTGACATGCATGGTTCTGCCTCCAGATCGAGTATGCCTGTGAGAGCTTTCAGATCAGCGGCCACTACCTTGGGTTTGACACCGACAGATATCGCAGTATCGGGATCCTTCAAGCCGGTGCCGGTCAGAATACAGACCACTTTGCTGCCGGATTGGAAGTATCCCGACCGGGATAGTTTGATCATCCCGGCCACCGAAGCAGCCGATGCCGGTTCAGCAAAAATCCCTTCCGCCTGGGCCAGGAGTTGGTATGCTTCAAGGATATCTTCATCGGTAACACTGTCGATCACACCGCCGCTTTCGGCTTTTGCCTGGACTGCCTTGTGCCAGCTGGCCGGGTTTCCGATGCGGATTGCCGTGGCGATCGTTTCCGGGTTTGGCACCGGCTGTCCCAAGACGATGGGAGCTGCACCGGCTGCCTGGAAACCGCACATTTTCGGCAGCTTTTTGCTCAACCCTGCCTCGTAATACTCGCGAAAACCCTTCCAATAAGCCGTGATGTTGCCGGCGTTGCCTACGGGGATCACTAGGTAATCGGGGGCGTCGCCAAGCTGATCGCAGATTTCAAAAGCAGCTGTTTTCTGCCCCTCAATCCGATCAGGGTTGATGGAGTTTACAATAGTGATCGGATAGTGTTCTGCCAGCTCTCTTACGAGCTTCAGTGCTTGATCGAAATTGCCTTCCACCGCGACAACCTCAGCTCCGTATACCACTGCCTGAGCCAGTTTTCCCAGTGCTATCGCATCTTTGGGAATTAGGACCAAACATTTGATTTGGGCCCGGGCGGCATAGGCGGCGGCAGAAGCGGAGGTGTTGCCGGTGGAAGCGCAGACAACAGCCTTGGCACCTCTGGCTGCCGCCTTGGTCACAGCCACGGTCATGCCCCGGTCTTTGAACGAACCGGTGGGGTTCTGCCCCTCAAACTTGAGATACAGTTCGAAATCCAGCTTCAGCATGGCTGCCAAATTGACAGCCTGCAGAAGCAGAGTATTGCCTTCGTGAAGGGTGATTATTTTTGCACCGTCATCCACCGGCAGGAAGCGGCGGAAGCATGAAATGATCCCTTGGTAGTGCATGGATTAACTCCTTTCCAGAACGCGGATCACATTGCTGATATTGCGAATGGAGTCGATTTTTTTGATCCGCTCCAATGCCTGATAAAAATCATGTTCAACGACTTCATGGGTAACCAGGACGATTTCCGCCAGGTTTACTTCCCGGCGGGTCTGCAGAATCATGTCGAGGCTTACATGGGCATCGCCAAAGACCGTGGCGACACTGCCGAAGACCCCTGGCTGATCCTTTGCCTTCAGCCGCACATAAAACCGGGACTGGCTTTGGGACAATGGTACTACCGGTTTGGCTGCATAGTTTGTTTCAATTGCATGGTTCTCGATTTCGTGATTGATGTTGCGGACTGCTTCTATAATATCGGCAACAACCGCGCTGGCAGTTGGCAGTGATCCGGCGCCGCGTCCGTAAAACATCAGCTCGCCAACGGAATCGCCAACCAAAAACAGAGCATTGAATTCATTGTGCACCGAGGCCAGTGGATGCTCTTTCGGCACCAGCGTCGGATGCACCCGCAGTTTCAGCCCGTCCCGGTTCTCTTCTCCAATAGCCAACAGCTTGATTACAAAACCCAATTCCTCGGCATACATGATGTCCCGGACACTGACGTCGGAAATGCTCTCAATTGAGATGTCTTCAACCTTGACAATGCTCTGAAAAGCCAAACCAGCCAGGATTGCCAGCTTATACGCGGCATCCCTTCCTTCCAGATCATTCGAAGGGTCTTGCTCGGCAAAGCCTTTGGCCTGGGCTTCAGCCAAAGCATCCTGAAAATCCTTCTTGGCAATGGTCATCTGGGTGAGGATGTAATTCGTAGTTCCGTTGATAATCCCCATAATGCTTTTGATTTTATTCGCAACCAGACAGTGTTTGATCGGCCGAATCAAAGGAATTCCGCCGCCGACGCTGGCTTCATAGTAGATATTCCGGTTGTGTTGTTGCGCAACAGCGAACAGTCTGCGGCCGTGGAGGGCCATCAGGTCCTTATTGGCTGTCACCACATGCTTGCCTTGCTCAAGGGCAGTGGTAATATACTGTCCGGCAGGCTCCAGCCCACCCATCACATCGACAACAATGTCAATGTCGGGATCGGTGAGGATTGGATCCGGATCGAGTGTCAGCTCGACGGCTGGATCGAGATGGGGGCGCTGTTTGTGCAGATCCCGCACCAAAGCTTTGGTTATCCGCAGTTCACTCCCGGTCTTGGCTGCGATGTCGGCCCGGTTTGCGTTGATGATCTGCATGGTCCCGGTACCAACCGTACCCAACCCAAGCAGCCCGATATTGATCGTGCTATTACCTGAGATATTCACGATTTTCACCCCAGATCGTCGGTTTTAGGATGGAAGGGAAATTCCATTCAAGCATAGAATAAGATTCAGAGACGCTGTATTTTGGAAGTTAAAGGGCGCCTACCGCCTCCAGCCAGGCTTTGGCGATCAGGCCGTGCCCCGCCGGCGCAGGATGGACACCATCAGGGCACCAGAAGCCGGGTTCCTGCTTCCGGGCAGCTTCTTGCATGACGGCGTCAATGGGGACAAAAATGGCATCATACTTATGCGCCAGTTCCTTGACAGCTTCTCGTTTCGGATCCAGATCTGCCCGCCACAGTGGACGGTCATCGCTCGTGTGCAGAACATATGGTTCCATCAAAAGCACCTGGGCATCCAGATTCTCCCGGATCATCTGCAGTATCGTACTGTAATTCAGAGTGAACTGTTCCAGTGATACAGTCTCAATTCTTTTGTTGAAAGCATGCCAGACATCGTTGATGCCGATCATGATTGAGACAAAATCCGGTTTCAGATCAATACAGTCTTCCTGCCAGCGGGCCACCAGGTGTTCAGTCCGGTCGCCGCCGATACCCCGGTTGATGAACTTGACGTTAAGCTCCGGGAACAGTGCCGGAAACATACTGGCTATAACCAGCGGGTAGCCGTTTCCAAGGCTGTCAGGATCTTTGCGGTCCCGGCCCCAGTCGGTGATGCTGTCTCCTTGAAACAAAACAGTAGAATTTGGTTTAATGATTGTCATGGCCGATCTCCTTTTTTTTTGTTAATTTAACTACATGCTATTCTCCAAATCTGAGATTAATCCTGCAATTATCAAATATAAAACGACTGAGTTTGGCGGGCGCCTGCTGCACAGTAGATTTCACAAAGGAGGAAATGGATTCATGCAGCAAATGAGGTTTAACTACAAAACACTTCAAGATTTCACAGCCGATTTGGTAAGGTTTAACTTGGATTTGCCCATTTCGACTGATGTGTCGGTTCTGCAGACAGCGGTTTCGGTTGGAACCAAGGCGATTCACAACCGGCTCAGCATTCAGCCCATGGAAGGCTGTGATGCATTGGCAGACGGTTCCCCCGGAGAGCTGACCTTCAGGCGTTATGAACGTTTCGCCCGGGGCGGTGCCGGGTTGATCTGGTTTGAAGCGACTGCTGCATGCGAAGCAGGGCGCGGTAAGCCAAGCCAGCTTTATCTCCATGAAAGCAATGTCGGCAGCTTCGCAAAGCTGGTGAGCCAAACGCGTCAAGCTGGGCTGGAAGCCACCGGCAGAGCGCCTTATCTGGTCCTGCAGCTGACCCACGCCGGCCGCTACGGTGACGGCAAAGTGATCGCCGTCCATGAGCCTGAACTGGACAATCGGGCCGGGGTAGATCCGGGCAAGCCGGTGATAACCGATGCGGAACTGCGGGTTCTGGAGGATGAATTTGTGGCCGCAGCCCGCCTTGCCTCCCAGGCGGGTTTCGACGCCGTGGATATCAAAGCCTGCCACCGCTACCTGATCAGCGAGCTTCTGGGCGCTCATGACCGGCCGGGGGAATATGGGGGCAGTTATGAAAACCGTACCCGCTGGCTCAAGAATGTAATCACCAAGATCAAGGATGCCAAAATCGGCATTGAAATAACCACCAGGCTTAACGCCTATGATGCGATCCCTTACCCCTACGGCTGGGGCTGCGACAGTGAGGGCGGAATCGATTTGACCGAGCCAAAGCGCCTTGTCCGGGAATTGGCCGGCCTTGGCCTGACCATGATCAATATCACGATTGCCACGCCCTATTTGAAACCTCACATTTCCAGGCCGTACGATCAACCGGGCCGCAATGGTTATCCGCAGCCGGAGCATCCCATCATCGGTATAGCCCGGATTCTTAATGTGGTCAAAGAAATGCAAAAAGCGGTCCCGGATTGTGTCATTGTTGGGACTGGCTTTAGCTGGTTGAGGCAGTTTGCACCCTATGTAGCAGCGGGAATGGTCAAGGAAGGCTGGGCCTCTATTTGTGGGTTTGGACGGGGAGGCTTCGCCTATCCCGATTTTGCCAATGATATTTTCACCGCCGGAGAAATGTCTCCCAGGAAAGTGTGCATCAGCTGCAGCAAGTGTTCGGAACTAAAGGGGGCCGCCCGACTGACAGGATGCGTGGTCAGGGATTCAAAGGTTTATGCGCCGATCTATCAAAAATTCCTCGAGGAGACGGCAGGAAAATAGAAGTGGGAAACCAAAAGAGTTGACAGACAAGGAGGAGGTAGAGCTATGACAAAGCCAATCATTGCAGCCCAGCTTTATACAGTGCGGGAGCAGATGCGCACTCCGGAGCAGATTGCCGAGGGGCTGGGCAAGATCAGGGCGATTGGTTATACATCTGTGCAGGTATCGGGCATCGGTGAGATTGCCCCAGAGCATTTAAAGGAATTATTGGACCGGGAGCAGCTGACGGTATGCGCCACCCATGTGCCGTGGGGGCGGCTGCAGCAAGATTTGGACAACCTGATTGCTGAACACAAATTGTTGGGCTGCAAGCACATCGGCCTTGGGGCAATGCCCGGCGAGTACAGGCAGGATCGGGAAGGCTGGGTCAGGTTTGCCCGGGAAGCCGATGCGATCGCCTTGAGGATCAAGGATCAAGGTTTGCAGTTCATTTACCACAACCATGCTTTTGAATTTCGGAAGTTTGACGGCATAACCGGCTTGGAAATCCTTATTGAAGAAACCAATCCGGATGCATTCCAATTTGAGCTGGACACTTATTGGATTCAGGCCGGGGGCGGCAATCCGGTGGCCTGGATTCTAAAGGTTGCCGGCAGAATGCAAGTGGTGCACTTTAAGGACATGGGTAATGCCGGTGATAACAGCCCGATCATGACTGAAGTCGGCGAGGGCAACCTGGAATGGCCCAGGATTATCGAGGCATGCCAACAGATTGGCGTTGAGTACGCCGCTGTGGAACAGGATATCTGCCGGCGGGACCCGTTCGAGAGTCTGGCGATCAGTTACCGCAATCTGAAGCAGCTGGGCTTGTGAGATCATTATGTCAAGCATGTCTGGGTGAAGAAAGGGGAGAACAAGTTGGAGCGGATACGGGTAGGAGTTATCGGGATTGGCAACATGGGTTCGAGCCATGCCCGGCAGTTTGCAGCCGGAAAGGTACCCGGGGCGGCCCTGACAGCTGTTTGTGACATCAACCCACAGAGGCTTGAGTGGGCCAAAACCCGCTTAGGTACGGATGTAGGGCTTTTTGCCAATGCTGATGAGTTTTTCGAAGCAAAGTGTGCCGATGCTGTTGTCATTGCCACACCTCATTATGATCACCCGCCTCTGGCCATTGCCGCATTCGAGCAGGGACTGCATGTATTGGCGGAAAAACCTGCCGGTGTTTACACCAAACAGGTGCGGGAAATGAACGAGGCTGCCGCCAAGAGCGGCACAGTTTTCAGCATGATGTACAATCAGCGCACCAACCCAATTTACCAGAAGGTGCGGGATTTGGTTCACAGCGGAGAGCTTGGAGAACTGAAGCGAGTAATTTGGATCATCACCAACTGGTACCGCTCCCAAAGCTACTATGATTCAGGAGGCTGGCGGGCCACTTGGGCAGGGGAAGGCGGTGGGGTGCTGCTTAATCAAGACCCGCACCAGCTCGATTTGTGGCAGTGGATCTGCGGAATGCCCAAACGGGTACGGGCTTTTTGCTATTACGGGAAATACCATGATATTGAAGTGGAAGATGATGTGACTGCCTATGTGGAGTATGCCAACGGTGCCACGGGATTGTTTATAACATCCACTGGCGAGGCGCCGGGCACTAACCGCCTTGAGCTGTCTGGTGACAGGGGCAAAATCGTGGTTGAAGATGACCGGCTGACGTTTTGGCGCCTGCGCGTTTCCGAACGGGAGTTCAACGCTGCCTACAAGGGCGGCTTCGGCAGCCCTGAAGTATGGAAATGCGAGGTGCCCGTGACAGGGGAAAACAGTCAGCACTTGGGGATTTTCAAGAATTGGATCAATGGGATTTTGAAAGGGGCGCCGCTGTTGGCTCCCGGCCATGAAGGGATTAGAGGCCTTGAGCTGTCCAATGCGATGCATTTGTCAAGCTGGACTGATGCCTGGGTCGATCTGCCCATTGATGAGGATTTGTTCTACCAAATGCTGCAGGAACGCATCAACAAGTCCACGTTCAGAAAGAAAACCAGTGATCGGACTCTGGATGTGTCCGGCACATTTTGAAGATATCAAAAAAAAGAGATAGGAGTGGGTGAAATGGTACGGTTTGCCATTGTTGGTGTCAGGAATTATGCTCATTCTCATTATCGGAGAATAAAGCAGCTGGAGGAACTTGGGGAAGGCAAGTTGGTTGCGGTGGTTGTCAGCGATCAGGTGCGAAATGCCAAACGTGTGGAGGAGCTGAAGGCAGAAGGGGTCACAGTCTATGATAGCTTCGAGCAGCTGCTGAGAGAAGGCAGTGATACGGTGGACATCATTACTCTGCCTACTTCGATCCCGACCCACGGGGAGCTGGCATCCAAGGCTATGCTGGCAGGCTATAATGTGATTATGGAAAAACCGCCTGTCCCCACCATAGACGAGATGGATTACCTGCGCCAGATTGAAAAGGAGACCGGCAGATTCTGTTCAGTAGGGTTTCAGTTTATGCACAGCGTTACCATTCATAGGCTGAAGAAGATGCTTTTGGAGGGCGAGCTTGGCAAGCTGGAAAAAATGACCTGCCGCGGGTACTGGCCGCGCTTGGAATCATACTACCAGCGCAATGGCTGGGCCGGCTGGGTAATCTGGCGCGGGAAACTGGTGCTGGACGGGCCGGTACACAATGCCTTGGCTCATTACCTGCAGAACATGATCTTCCTTGCTGGGCGGATTCCGCAGGACAGCGCCGAGCTTAAAACGGTCAGGGCTGAGATGTATCGCGGCCATACATATATTCAATCAGATGACACTACCTGCCTTGAAATCGAGACAGTCGACGGAATTAAGCTCTACTTTTACGTTACTCACTGTTCAGATATTAACTGGGGCCCAATCATGGAGATCCACACCGACAAGGCTGTAGTGACCTGGAACAACAAGGAAAACACGAAGATAACCTGGCACGACGGCAGAGTGGACGAATTTGACAGCGGAGGAGTGGATCCGTACCTGGAAGTGTTCCGGATTCCAGCCCGCAAGCACCGGGGCGAATTGGGTCAGCTGCCGTCGAACCTGGATAATACTCGTTCATTCCAGGTTGCCGTAAACGGCATGTATCTCTCGGCGAAGAAGATAAGGGAGATTCCCGCCGAGTACATCAGCGAATTTCCGGAAAAGGGCGAGCTGCGCACGAACCTTAAAGACATCGTCCAGCTGATGGATCAGGCTTGTGCCGAGGGCAAGCTGCTGTCGGACATCGGTGTTGAGTGGGCTCATCCCACTGAAGCCGTCCATGTGGAAGGATTGACAGAATTCAACCCATTCAAATAGAAAAAAATGGCAAAATGCAGGAATCCGGGCCGGGATTTGGGAAATAGTTTCGTTAGAACGGATTGAAGCGAGGTGTGGAGATGAGAGCAAAAGCAGTTTTTGAGAAAGATTTTCAAATTGGTAATGTGGATAAGCGGTTGTTTGGCTCTTTTGTAGAGCACCTTGGCCGCTGTGTTTATGGCGGCATCTACGAACCGGGCCACCCTACAGCTGACGAACAAGGGTTTCGCCAAGATGTGATGGAATTGGTCCGGGAACTGGATGTACCCATTGTCCGCTACCCCGGGGGCAACTTCGTATCTGGGTACAACTGGGAGGATGGGATAGGCCCCAGGGAGCGGCGTCCTCGCCGGCTGGAACTTGCCTGGCGTACGATCGAGACCAATGAAGTTGGTGTCAATGAATTTGTCGATTGGGCCGGGAAGGTTGGGAGTGAACCAATGCTCGCTGTCAACTTGGGAACCCGGGGGATCGATGCCGCCCGGAATCTCCTGGAATACTGCAACCACCCCCGAGGCAGCTATTGGAGCGATTTGCGCCGTTCCCACGGTTATGAAAAACCTCACGGGGTCAAGGTATGGTGCCTCGGCAATGAGATGGACGGCCCGTGGCAGATGGGCCATAAAACTGCCGATGAATACGGCAGGCTGGCTGCAGAAACGGGCAAAGTAATGAAGATGCTGGACCCCACCATTGAGTTGGTTGCCTGCGGAAGCTCCAACAGAGGTATGAGAACATTTCCAGAGTGGGAAGCAACGGTTCTGGATCACTGCTACGATCAAGTGGATTATATTTCGCTGCATACATACTATGGGAACCCGGACAATGATACTCCAAGCTTTTTGGCATCTTCCCTGGACATGGATCAGTTCATCGAAACGGTTGTAGCCGTATGTGACTATATCAAGGCCAAAAGACGCAGCCGCAAGACCTTGTATCTGTCTTTTGACGAATGGAATGTCTGGTTCCATTCCCATCAGGCTGACCGTCAGCTGGAGCCGTGGCAGATTGCACCTCCGCAGCTGGAGGATGTCTATACTCACGAAGATGCCATTGTGGTTGGGACAATGCTGATTTCCCTTTTGAAGCACTGCGATCGGGTCAGGATAGGCTGCCAGGCACAGCTGGTAAATGTGATTGCGCCGATTATGACTCAGAACAATAGGCCGGCATGGCGCCAGACCATCTATTATCCATACCAGCATGCTTCAAGGTTTGGCAGGGGAACCGTCCTGCTTCCGGTCATTGACTCGCCGCGCTATGACAGCAGGAGGTTCAAAGGTGTGCCTTATCTGGAGGCAATCGCTGTAGACAATGAAGACGGTTATTTAACTGTATTTGCCGTAAACCGCCATCTTGAGGAAGAACTGCACCTGGCCATGGAATTGCGGGGATATGGCGAACTGCGCCTGGATAGCCACACTGTCCTTGCCCACGCGGACTGCAAAGCGGCAAACACTATGGAAAACGCTGACAATGTCGTTCCCCGGAATGATGGGAAGACAACTGTGGGGCAGGATGGGATTGACTCTGTTTTGCCGCCTTTGTCCTGGAACGTAATTCGGTTTAAGAAATCCAATCTAAGCTAAAACGGAGGTATTGCCGATATGTTAAAGACAAAGCTGATCCATCCGGACATCATCCGGGTGCTTGCGGCTGCCGGCCATGGGGCTCAAGTCCTGATTACCGACGGCCATTATCCTGCTTCCACCAAGACACCGGCCGATGTAAGAAAGATTTATCTGAGCATCAGCCCCGGCTTGGTTGCGGTAACAGATCTTCTGCAGGTTTTGGCTGATACCATAGAAATTGAGGCAGCATATGTCATGGCTCCGGAAGCAGGCCCAATGCCGGAGATTTTTGAGGACTTTGCCAGAATCCTTCCTGAGAGTGTCGAGCTAAATAAGCTTGGCCGTTTTGAGTTTTATGATCGTGTTGTCAAAAACGAGGATCTTTGCCTGGTTCTGGTATCGGGAGACACCAGAAAGTACGCCAATATTCTGGTTACGATTGGCGTATGCGAACATGAGTAGGCTGAGGTGATAACATGGGATCGAAGTTGAGTTTGCTTGCCTTTGATTTGGGTGCATCCAACGGCAGGGCGATCGTAGGCCGGTATGACGGTGAACGGCTGGATCTGGTGGAAGTACACAAGTTCCCCAATGGGCCGGAGAATATCCACAGCCACCTCTACTGGAACATCTTGGATCTGTTCGCCCAGATCAAAACGGGATTGGTCAAAGCTTGCAACGCAGTAGACGGCAAAATTGACAGCATGGCCATCGATACCTGGGGTGTTGACTACGGCCTGCTGGATGCCAATGACACCTTGCTTTCCAATCCATACCATTATCGGGACAAACGCACCGATGGACTTCTGGAAGAGATCTATTCCAGAATCAGTGCCGAAGAAGTCTATGCCAACACCGGGATCCAGTTCATGCAGATTAACACCTTGGTCCAGCTCTATGCCGAGCGCCGTTGGCGGCCCTGGGTTTTGGACAACGCCAAAAGCCTGCTGTTCATCCCCGATCTGCTCAACTTTTTCCTGACGGGGCAGAAATATAACGAATACACCATCAGCTCGACTTCACAGCTGCTCCATCCATCGGCCCATACATGGGTGGAACAGATTTTCAAAGCCCTTGAAGTGCCTGCAGACCTGATGCAGCCTTTGGTGTTCCCGGGGGCTGTAATTGGCACTGTAACTGAACTGATTAAGGCTGAAACAGGGATCGGCTGGGATCTTCCGGTGATTGCCGTTGGCAGCCATGATACCGCATCAGCGGTGGTGGCTGTACCCTTTACTGACAGGGAAAACAGTGTTTACATCAGCAGCGGCACCTGGTCCTTGCTGGGAGTGGAACTGGAGACCCCTGTAATCAACGAGCATTCCCGGCGGGAGAACTTCACCAATGAAGGAGGCGTGGGGAAGACCATCCGTTTCTTGAAGAACATCAGCGGGTTATGGTTGATTCAAGAGTGCCGGAGAATCTGGCAGCGGGATGGCCTGGACCTGGCCTGGGATCAAATCAGCCGGGCCGCTGAACAAGCCCCTTTGAAGGCGCTGATCGACCCTGATGATCCGCGCTTCCTCAATCCGGACAATATGCCGGAGGCTATTGCAGCCTACTGCCGGGAAACCAATCAGGATATACCGGAAAACTACGGTGAAATGGCCCGCTGCGTCTATGAAAGCCTGGCGGCAAGCTATCAGAAGACCATTACCAGGCTTGAGGTAATGATCGGCCGCAGGATCGAGACGATTCATATGGTCGGCGGTGGGATTCAAGCTGAAATTCTGTGCCAGTATACAGCCAACGCCACCAACCGCAAAGTGGTTACCGGCCCCATTGAGGCAACGGCCATGGGTAATATGCTGGGGCAATTGATGGCCAAAGGAGAGATTAACAGTCTTGGGGAAGGCCGGGATCTGATCCGTCGGTCGGTTGCACTGAAGACATACCTGCCCCAGTGACGGGCAGCGGTATTTGGCCACAAGGAATTACCGCACCATTTGCCTGGGTGTTTGGTTTCCGGGTAAATGGTGTTTTATTATACCCCTTTTCAAAGCACACTAAGAAGACTAGAGATGAGCGGGGGAATGGTGACTTATGCAAACGCGGCTGAACTTTTCCAGCCAGGAGTTTACTGATAAATATCATTACCACGGCCAGGATCTCGGCGCAACCTATCACTTTTCAAGCAGCAGTTTCCGAGTATGGGCGCCCAGTGCAGAAAATGTGGTGTTGGTTACATACCCCACTGGACATGATTCCAGCGGTGAGCACCATCCAATGCGCAAGAGCGTTTGCGGCACCTGGCATTTGGAATTGCCGGGGGACCTCCATGGTGTGTACTACAACTACCTGGTCACGATCGATGGTGTCAGTGCGGAAGCAGTTGATCCCTATGCCAAAGCCTGCGGTGTCAACGGTATGCGGGGTATGGTGGTAGACTTGGAACGGACCAACCCGGAAGGCTGGGATCAGCTGAAAACAGCACCACTGCATCATTTTACTGATGCCATCATCTATGAGCTGCACATCCGTGATTTTACCATTGACCACGATTCAGGTGTGGTCAACAAAGGCAAATACCTTGGATTGGCAGAGCACGGCACTTACAGCCCTCAAAAGCTTGCCACCGGACTTTACCACTTGAAGGAACTAGGCGTAACACACGTCCAGCTCATGCCCATCTTTGATTTCTTCACTGTAGATGAAACCAAGCTGGACAACCCGGAGTACAACTGGGGCTATGATCCACATAACTTCAACGTTCCTGAAGGCTCTTATGCTACTGACCCTTACAATGGTGCTGTACGGATCAGGGAACTGAAGCAGATGATCAAGGCTTTGAAAGAGCAGGGCCTGAGAGTGATTATGGATGTGGTTTACAATCATACTTACCTGAGTGAGAATTCACATCTGAACACCATAGTGCCTGGGTATTATTACCGCCAGGATGCCCACGGCAATTTTCACAACGGTTCAGGCTGCGGCAATGAACTGGCGACTGAACGGTTCATGGTTCGGAAAATGATCGTTGATTCAATTTGTTACTGGGCCAGGGAGTACAAAATTGACGGATTCCGCTTTGACTTGATGGGGCTTTTCGATCTTGCCACCATCAACGAAATCCGCAGCCGGCTGAATGAAATTGATCCTACGATCATCATGTTCGGTGAAGGATGGGTTGGCGGGCATTCACCCCTTCCGGATCACATCAAGGCCATCAAGGGCAATGTGGGGCAGCTGCCGGGAACCGGAGTCTTCAACGATGATTTCCGGGATGCAATCAAGGGTCACGTCTTTTTCCACCATCAAGCAGGGTTTGTCAATGGCGCCACCGGCATGGAGGAAAGCATCAAGTGTGGGATTGTGGCCGCCACCGCCCACGATCAGGTTGACTATTCCCAAGTGTTGTATTCCCATTCTGCCTGGGCTGCAGAACCGTCCCAGTCGATCAACTACAACTCCTCCCATGACAACCTCACCCTGTGGGACAAACTGCAGGAAACCAACCCTGGCGAAAGCCAGGAAAACCTAGTGGCTATGCACAAGCTGGCGCTGGCCATTGTCCTTACTTCACAGGGAATCCCATTCCTCCATTCTGGATCGGAACTCCTCCGTACCAAACATGGGCATCACAACAGTTACAATGCACGTGACCGGATCAACAAGATTGATTGGTCCCGCAAGTCCCGCTATTTCCATGTCTTCCGCTACGTCCAGGGATTGATTCTGCTTAGGAAAACCCATCCCGCCTTCCGGATGCAGACTGCCGAAGCGGTCAGGGAGAAACTGCGGTTCTTGCCCATGCCGGCCGGGCACATGGTAGGCTATGTGATTTCAGAAGCAGATATGGATCCCTGGCGCCAAATTGTGATTGTTTTCAATGCCAATCAGATCCCTAAGACGATACACCTTCCGGGAGTCAATTGGGTGGTTGTGGTCAATAAGGATCAGGCGGGAGTGCTTCCTCTGGAGACGATCAGTGTACCTTATGTGACAGTCCCGGCACTGGCGGCCTATGTCCTAGTGGATGCCGCAAGTATCGGAGATCCTAAAGTGCCTGGTGAAGTTGTAAACTAAGTTAACTAACAGTAAGAAATAGGGGGCGATGCAGGATTTGGTCAGATCAAGAGCAAATAACCAAGTGAAATCTCTTATGGAAGGGACTTGGGAAAATGGGCTTGAATCTGACACAGAAGTTGATTAAGTCTCACTTGGTTGATGGTGAGATGCTACCCGGATCGGAAATAGGGATTGTAATCGACCAGACCCTAACTCAGGATTCTACCGGGACCATGGCTTATTTGCAGCTCGAAGCCATGGGTATTGACAGGGTCAAGACCAGGCTGTCTGTGGCATATATTGATCACAACATGCTGCAGGAAGGCTTTGAGAATGCAGATGATCACTTATACATCCAGACTGTGGCGAACAAGTACGGAGTCCACTTTTCAAGGCCGGGCAACGGCATCTGCCACCAGGTGCATTTGGAACGTTTTGGCGTTCCAGGCCAGACTTTGCTCGGTTCAGACAGCCACACGCCAACCAACGGCGGCATTGGCATGCTGGCTATTGGAGCCGGCGGCCTCGATGTGGCGGCGGCCATGGCAGGTCAGCCCTACTACTTGGTTATGCCCAAAGTTGTCAAAGTTGAGTTGGCCGGCAGATTGGCTCCCTTTGTAACGGCAAAAGATATTATCTTGGAACTTTTGCGCCGCTTGACAGTCAAGGGTGGCGTTGGGAAAGTGTTTGAATACACAGGTGAGGCTCTGGCGGATTTGTCGGTTCCTGAACGGGCAACCATTACTAATATGGGCGCAGAGCTCGGGGCAACCACCTCAGTCTTCCCAAGCGACGAGGTAACCCGGGCTTTCCTGCGTGCCCAGGGGCGGGAATCCGCATGGGTGGAACTGCAGGCAGATCCTGAAGCTGAATATGATGAGGTTGTTACCATTGATTTGAGCCGGCTTGAACCGCTGGCTGCCAAACCTCACAGCCCGGATAACGGGGAAGCGGTCAGCCGGATTGGCAGGATCAAAGTCGATCAGGTATGCATCGGCAGCTGTACCAACAGTTCATATCAAGATCTGATGAAAGTGGCCCGGATTCTCAAGGGAAAAACCATCCATCCCAATGTCAGCCTGGTGATTTCTCCCGGCTCCCGCCAGGTTTTGGCGATGCTGGCTGCCAACGGCGCCTTGGCGGATTTGATCAGCGCCGGAGCCCGGGTTTTGGAGTCGGGCTGCGGCCCTTGTATTGGTATGGGTCAGGCGCCGGCCACCAATGCCGTTTCCTTGCGGACATTCAACCGCAACTTCAAAGGACGCTGCGGCACCCTTTCAGCTGAAGTATACTTGGTGAGCCCGGAAACTGCTGCGGCCAGTGCTGTAGCCGGAGTACTGACTGATCCCCGCAGCCTTGATGTGGATTTGGATATACCCATGCCGGAACGGTTCTTGATCAACGATAACATGATTGTCCCACCTGCTTCAGAACCTCGACAGGTGGAGATCATCAGAGGCCCGAACATCAAGCCGTTTCCCCAAAATGTGCCTTTAGGGGGCAGCTTGGACGGTACAGTCTTAGTTAAATTAGGTGACAATATTACCACGGATCATATCATGCCTTCCAATGCCAAGCTGCTGCCGTTCCGCTCGAATATACCCTACTTGGCACAGTACTGCCTGACGCCGTGCAGCCCTGATTTTCCCCGGCTTGCGGAGGAACATGGAGGCGGGATCATCGTTGCCGGCGAAAACTACGGGCAAGGCTCCAGCCGGGAACATGCAGCTTTGGTTCCGCTGTACCTGGGAATCAAGGCGGTGATGGCAAAGAGTTTCGCCAGGATTCACCGGGCAAACCTGATCAATTCGGGGATAGTCCCGTTGACATTCACAGATCTGCCGCAGTACGACACAATTCAGGAGTTTGACCAACTGGAGATTGAGGATGTATCAGCCCAGCTTCGAGCCGGTGGTGATATTATTGTCAAAAACAAAGCCCAAGCCTGTACCTACCAGCTTCGCTGTGAACTGACTGACAAGGAATTGGCTGTAATTCTGATGGGAGGCAAGATAAACTTGATAAAAAACCAATTAAGGGAGAAAAACGGATATAAATGATAGTATTCGGCAGGAGAACTTTGATTAATGCCGAAATTAATTATTCAATGCGGGAGGCATGTTTAAATGGCAAAGAAAGTAGTTACCATGGGAGAAATCATGATGCGGTTGTCACCTCCGGATTATCTCCGCTTTGTGCAGGCTGACGCTTTTGATGTGGTCTATGGTGGCGGTGAGGCGAATGTCGCCGTGTCTTTGGCCAACTATGGCCTGGATGTGTACTATGTTACGAGGCTGCCGAAGCACGAAATCGGGCAGGCGGCAGTAAACAGTCTGCGCCGCTATGGTGTCCATACAGACTATATTGCCCGGGGCGGCGATCGCCTTGGCATCTATTTTGCCGAAACGGGTGCGTCAGTCCGGGCTTCAAAAGTGATTTACGACCGGGCAAACTCGGCAATTGCAGAGGCAGATCTGTCTGACTTTGACTTTGACCGGGTTTTTGCTGGAGCCGAATGGTTTCACTGGACCGGAATAACACCGGCACTCAGCGACAAAGCCATTGAGCTGATCACCGAAGCTTTAAAGACTGCCAAGAAGCATGGTGTTACCGTCAGTGTGGATCTCAATTACCGGAAAAAGCTGTGGTCTCCGGAAAAAGCCCGCAGGGTAATGACAGATTTGATGCAATATGTGGATGTTTGCATCGGCAATGAAGAGGATGCCGAGACTGCCTTGGGCTTTAAGCCGGGCACAAGCGATGTGACGAAAGGTGAATTGGACATCGAAGGCTACAAAGAGATCTTTAAGCAGATGAAGGACACATTCGGCTTCAAGTATGTAGCCTCAACACTGCGGGAAAGTTACTCTGCATCAGACAACGGATGGTCGGCACTCATCTATGACGGGAAGGAGTATTACCGGTCTCGAGTCTATAAACTGCATATTGTGGATCGGGTTGGCGGTGGAGATTCATTTGCTGCCGGTCTGATTTACGGATTGATTTCCGGGAAATCCACGGCTGATGCTTTGGAATTTGCGGCGGCAGCCTCGGCTCTAAAACACACGATTCCCGGTGACTTCAATCACGCAAGTCTAGCGGAGGTTGAAGCACTGGCTGGGGGAGATGCATCAGGACGGGTTCAAAGATAAAAGAAGCCTGATTCCCAAAGAATCAGGCTTCTTCCTTGGAAGTGCCGTTTTTGGCGAGCAAGCAGGCGAAAACAACGGCCGCAGCGGCTCCTAAGGCCAGATCAAGTGGGATGGGGCCATAAAGGTTGTAATTGCCGGTAAGCAGGGCCCGTTTTTCGCTGCCGGCAGTGCCTAAAACCAGGCTGTGTGCAGCATCCCAAACAGCACGGAATACAATTACGGCGGCAATACTGCCCTTGGTTTGGAAATAGCAGTAGGCTAGGGGAAAAGCCATTACGAAAGTTGACGCCCCTGCAATCAGGCAGGGAAGCCAGAGATTTTCACTGCCTTGATTTGCCAGATAAACTGCGGGCAGATGATAGGCCACCCAGATTAGGCCGACGATCGCAGCTGCCTGAAGCCTGCCGCAGCGGGTGGCCAGGGCAGGCAAGAGAAAACCGCGCCAGCCATATTCCTCACCGAAAGCTATGACCATCAACACCAACGTAAAGAGGATGGCGGCCACCAGTTCAGGTGCAGCCGGAAGGTTACCGCTGTTGACAGACGCCTTGCCGCTTGCCAAGGCGACAACTGCAAGCAGGATTACGAAAACAGCTGGATACAGGACGGCGAAAGCGATCGATCGCCGGGTCGTTCCGGTAAACGCAGGTTGATAGATGTTGGAGATGTCTTTGTGGTACAGAATATTCAAGGCTATGGCAACCGCCGTGGGGATTGCATAGGTAATGCCGGCTATTCCTACCAGAGCCGGGTTTTTATAGATCAGGCCGGCAGCGCCCCAACTTATCAGCAGTGTGACGAAGATGAACGCTGTTAAGTGTGAAGCTGATACGTTTTTTGGCCACATGACAGCATCGCTCCCTGTTATGAGTACTGACTGTCTATTCGTTCGGTTGATAGAGTTTTCCTGCTCAAATAAGGTTAGGGGGATCGTTTTTGAAGGTGTTTAATGAACCCATAAAGTGAGATACAAAAATAGAAAAGTAAGTTATAATGGAAGCATGAAAAAGAGAAATCAATATTCAGCCGATTTTAAAAGCAAAGTAGTACTTGAGGTACTTAATGGGGGGCATTATAGTGCGTCACAGGATCAACGAAAAATTCGGGTATAGAGTTTTCATAATTTCTTGTGCTTTATCTATGGTCACAATCTTATATGTTATGCTAAACATAACTTATTTCAGAACAGGGTCATCTGCTGTTACTCTTGTGGCCGCCTTAATGGGTATCAGCCTCTGTTTGTTGGTCTTTTTCATCGGGATTCTGGTGCATATCCACAGATTGGAGCGGTGCCAGCAGTTGGAACAAAAAATTAAAGAGGCACAGCAGGAATATGTGGAAAAGCTGTTGAGCCTCGTTGATGAGCAGCGCAATGATATTTTGAATGCCATCTCAGTTGTAACAGCCTACCTGCAGATCGGAGAATTCCGGCGGGCTCAGAGATACTTGGAATTCATTGCCGCTGATCAGCTCGACAAATTTGATTATCACAGCAAGACCTGGCTGTCTGATCCTTGGGAGGCGACTCTCAAACAAAAGCAAAAGGAAGCTCTAGTGCACGGGATTCTGTTTACGGTTGAAGAAAAACTGAGACCTCCAGAGGACGAGCGTGAGAGGCGGTTGGTGGCCAGGCTGATGGCCAACCTAATCGAGGATGCATTTCAGGGGGTGCTGGATGTTCAAGACCGCCATGTTTGGCTGCGGTGGCACCTTGAGGACGGGAAGGCCGTCCTGGAAGTGAAGAACAATCAGCCGGGACAGGCATCGCACTTCTCGGAGCAGGGTGCAGAGATGGAACCGGCCGGTCGTTACCTGGAGGATGATATCCCGGAAAAGTACATCTGGAGATTGCCGATCTGCCGCCAGATTGCGGCAGAAGCAGGCGGTATACTTACGGTGACCAACAGCGGCCAGACCACAACTTACCGCTTTGTGCTCCAATAGCCGTGGGGCGCGGTGATATCAGCCGTGAACTGAGGGAATCTGCCAATCCACCGGTTCCAACCCGCCGGCTTGTAAAAAACTGTTGGTTTTTGAAAAATGCCGGCAGCCAAAAAAGCCATAATAAGCGGAAAAAGGGCTTGGGTGGGGAGCAGTCAGGATCAAGTGCTTGGGATTGGTAATCGCCTTGGCCTTCTGCTTGGCATCATTACCCCAAAGGAGAAACACAATTGGGGTATTTTTTTGATTCAAGAGCTCGATGACCCGATCGGTAAACTGTTCCCAACCTTGATTGCGGTGGGACTTGGGCTGGTTTGCTCTGACAGTGAGCACGGCATTCAGGAGTAAAACACCCTGCTTGGCCCAGGGCACCAGATAGCCGTTATCGGGAATCTCGCAGTTGAGATCACTTTGCAGTTCCTTGAAAATATTCAGAAGCGACGGTGGAATGGCCACCCCCGGTTTGACGGAAAAGGCAAGGCCGTGTGCCTGATTCGGGCCGTGATAGGGATCCTGGCCAATTATGACAACCTTTGTATCGGCATAAGATGTGAGCTTAAGCGCAGTAAAAATTTCATACATATCAGGGTAGACTGTGTGGCTGCGGTACTCCTGGATCAAAAACAGCCGCAGTTTTTGATAGTATTCCTTCGCAAACTCATCTTTTAAAAGTTGATCCCAATCATTGTTCAATACAACCGCCATTGCTCGAACCTCCCAGAGTTGTGCCAGCCGCCTTTCGCGCCTGGAATACCTTCAGGTGTGGCAGGATTTGCCAAACGGCTTCTCTAATATTATAGCAGAGATAGTTATCAAGCGGGAGGGAAGTTTTGATGTTGGATTCGAACAAGTGGCGTTTGCGAGGGCAGCTTCCGAAGGTAGGCATCCGGCCCATAATTGATGGCAGGCGTAAAGGTGTCAGGGAATCACTGGAAGATCAAACCATGGGTTTGGCACAAGCAGCTGCCAGATTGATCAGTGAGAACTTGAGGTATCCCGATGGCAGCCCTGTCCAGTGTGTCATTGCCGATACCTGTATTGGCGGTGTGGCTGAGGCGGCCATGGCAGCGGACAAGTTTGCCAGAGAAGGAGTTGGAGTGTCCTTAAGCGTTACTCCGTGCTGGTGCTACGGCAGTGAGACGATGGACATGGATCCCTTCATTCCCAAGGCTGTGTGGGGGTTCAACGGCTCTGAACGCCCGGGAGCGGTGTATTTGGCTGCAGTATTGGCTGCCCACAACCAAAAGGGTTTGCCTGCATTTGGCATATACGGCCGCGATGTCCAAGATGCGGCTGATGACACTATTCCTGCGGATGTAGCTGAGAAGATTCTCCGATTTGTGAAGGCAGGGTTGGCTGCGGCCATGATGCGCGGCACCTCATATTTGTGCATGGGTTCTGTATCCATGGGGATCGCAGGCTCAATGGTCAACGAGGATTTGTTCCAATGCTATCTAGGCATGCGCAATGAGTATATTGACCAATCGGAATTCCTCCGCCGGATAGAAGTGGGGATTTATGATCATGACGAGTATGAACGGGCATTGGCCTGGGTGAAAGCCAACTGCCAGGAGGGCCCGGATGTCAATCCGCCTGAATGGAGGGCATCCCGGGAGCAAAAGGACAAAGATTGGGAATTTGTGGTCAAGATGACCTTGATTGCCCGCGACTTGATGATCGGTAATCCCAAGCTTGCAGAGATGGGCTTTGGGGAAGAAGCTTTGGGGCGGAACGCCTTGGCCGCCGGCTTCCAGGGTCAAAGGCAGTGGACCGATCACTTCCCCAACGGCGATTTCATGGAATCAATCCTCAATTCGTCGTTTGACTGGAACGGCATCCGCCAGCCTTTTATTGTGGCTACTGAAAATGATTCGCTGAACGGTATCTGCATGATTTTGGGCCATTTGTTGACCAATACCGCGCAGGTATTTGCCGATGTCCGTACTTACTGGAGCCCCCAGGCTGTCCAGCGGGTTACAGGGCACAAGCTTGCCGGCAGGGCGGCTGACGGCGTGATTCACCTGATCAACTCCGGTTCGGCAGCCCTTGATGGGTCCGGTGAGCAGAGCCGGGACGGGCAGCCGGTGATCAAACCATTCTGGGAGATTAGCGAAGAAGAAGTGAAAAGGTGTCTGGCGGCAACACCGTGGCGTCCGGCAAACCGGGGCTATTTCCGGGGCGGCGGATTTTCGGCCAACTTCAAGTCCCGGGGAGGTATGCAGGTCACACTTACTCGTTTGAATGTAGTCAAAGGCTTGGGCCCGGTACTGCAGATTGCTGAAGGCTATACTGTGGATCTGCCTGACAAAGTGCACCAGATTATCAATGACCGCACTGATCCCACCTGGCCTACAACCTGGTTCGTACCAAATACCACAGGCAAAGGAGCCTTCAAAGATGTCTATTCTGTGATGGCAAACTGGGGTGCGAACCACGGTGCTTTCAGTTATGGCCATATCGGTGCCGATTTGATTACGCTGGCATCCATCCTGAGGATACCAGTGGCCATGCACAATGTGCCCGAGGAGAAAATCTTCAGGCCCAGCTATTGGACAGCCTTTGGAACTCAGGATTTGGAAGGGGCGGACTTCAGGGCATGCAAAGCCCTGGGCGCGCTGTACGGGCAGTACCGCTGAGACGGGTAGGGCCTGAAAAGAAGAGCCGGTGCCAGAGAGGGCACCGGCTTTTTTGGCGCGAGTGATAACGGCAAGAGAGATACTACCAGTGAATCCTGATGCTGTCCAAGGCCTGTTCGAAGCTGTCGGCGAAGAGTTCATAATACATGGCCGGGACGGTAAAGACAATTGAATAGTACATGTCATCAATCGACAGCAGCACGATTTCCTGGTAGAGTATCAGGCCTTCGTATACCAAGACCCAGTTGGCTGTTAATGCCTTGTGGCCGTCAATAACGCGGGTGGAGACTTGTTCCGGGCCGTAGAAAGTGGAGTCCGGCAGTGCAAGCGCCGCCCCCTGGAGCTGTTGGTCCATCAGCTTGGATAGGTCATACCCGGGTACCAGGAAGGCAAGTTCCACAGCGATATTTGCCAGTTGATTGTCAGGCTGCGTAAGAAAAGATTCGGTGGCAACCTGGGCAAAGGACCATTGCTCCGGGATTGTGATCGAAAAGGCAAAATCCTCATTGGTAAAGGTTTGGCCGCTGACACCAGTTTCCAGCACTGCTTTGGGACGCCTGAAGTAGGAATCAACCAGCCTAATTGCTATTTCCACGTTGAGAATTTCAGAGGCGGTCTGGAGCATCGCCCCGGTTACAGTTGAGTTGTCGTTCAGTTTTACCAGCAGGGCATCAGGGGCCAACTGCCCATGGCTGGGGTCCACCGCAATCCATTCACCAATCCAGACCTCATTCCACATATGCCCGAACCAAAAGCCGGAGGAATAGCGGAAGCCTTCCGCCACCCTGGTTGGTATACCGGCGGCTTTCGCCAGGGACGCAAAGAGAATTGCATACTCTTTGCAGTTGCCTACAGGCTCGGCGAGGATTTGGGCAGTTGTTTTTGGTGCGACTGTAAGCCCGCTGTCCAGGTAGTTAAACACCCAGTTTGTCAGTTTGGCCACGCTGCGCCAGGCATCGGTTTCCCCCTGCAGGATCTGGGCTGCCAGCCTCTGAATTTCCAGAGAGGTAGGATCAATATAGTAATCACCTTTCAGGAAAACATCCAATTCTGCGTTGGTGATGGGCAGTTTATACTTCCCTTGATGGGTGCGGCTGTCTTTCTTGATTTCAAGCAGCACTTCTGTCTTGCCGTTTACCTGCTTTTGTTCGATGATTTTCTGACGGTTGTCTTCCAGATTGACAGCATTATATAACAGGTTGGAAACGGTGATCCGGCTGCGTACTGCCCGATATGGGCGGGCTATGTAAATGTTGGCCCCCTTTGTGGTAAGATCAATCGAAAAAGCGCCAAGTTCCGGCAGCTCTTCTTCATTCACGCGGCGCGACACCAGGCTCGGCATTGCCGGCGAAGTGCTGTAAATCATCCTGCCTGTTTGATCCGTATACAAATCAACTACCATGCCTTGGATGTGAAATTCGATGTGATGGCCTGTAAACCGCTTGCCGGCTATTTCAAAATCACCAGGGTCGCCGATGACATAAGATCCCGGTTCCAGCCTGAAACCACTATCTTCAAAGAACAGGAAATCATATTTGTTTCCGGGGATTAGGCCATCTGATGCCACAACCATGTCTAAAGTAGTGTCGGGGTAGTATACCTTTTGCCCAGGCTCGAGCTGGTATGTTTCAGTGTGTGCCAAGCCCTGCTCATTGAGGATTACAGTGACCAGGGGCTGGGCTTGACTGTAATCGATTTCTATGGTGGAATAGGTTTCAAAACCGTTTACATTGCGGTTGTCCCATGCGGATACAATGGCGCCGTCATGGTTCAGTTCTATCTCAAGATACTGCCGCATTGTGCTGATTTGGCCAAGGACTTCGGTCATCATAATGAAGTCGATTGTATACAGGTAACCGGTATCAGTCTGATAAAACTCTTCTTTGGAAATTGCCACCGGCTGATTATCCTTTTCGGTAAGGAATATCGAGCGTTCGACTAAGGTTTTGGCAGATCCCAGAGTAACTGCCAGAGTAAAGAGGAGCAGTGTCACAAGAATAAGTTTTTTGGACATTTTATTCATCCTTTCCCTTAATCTGAAAACGGTCCCCGCACAAAGGGCTTAACCTTAATATTGGCCAATGGGGATCGATTCCCTTCTTAACGGCTGCAGGAATCTCAAACCTGATCCAGAACTAGAGCATATATTCCATCTTGTTACTCTGTCTTAAAGGAGTGATCGCATGCAATTGGTCTATGAAGGCAAGACCAAGAATGTGTACCGTCTGGGCGACGGTAATTATCTGCTGAAATTCAAAGATGATCTTACCGGTAGTGACGGGGTTTTTGATCCCGGTGCCAATACAGTAGGCCTTCAAATGGAAGGCGCCGGCAGGGCAGGCCTGCGGCTTACCAAGTATTTTTTTGAACTGCTTAAGCAGCACAACATTCCCACCCATTATCTTGAAGCTTCGTTGGCTGACGCTTCCATGATAGTCAAACCGGCTCAGTTTTTCGGCCGCGGGATGGAAGTGATCTGCCGCTATCGGGCTTACGGCAGTTTTCTGCGCCGCTACAGGCTGTATGCTGCAGAAGGGCAGCCATTGGACGGTTATATTGAGTTTACCCTTAAGGATGATGCCGCGGGTGATCCGCTGATCACGAAAGACGGATTGGTGATGCTGAATATCCTGTCTGAAGATGAATACGAGACAATCAAAGCTTTGACCCGGAGGATTGCGGATCTGATCCGGGAAGATCTGGCCGGGAAACAATTGGATTTATATGATTTAAAACTGGAATTCGGCCTGGTTGGCCCTGCCCGGGAAATCGCCGTCATTGATGAAATCTCCGGAGGCAATATGCGCGTATTCCACAACGGCAGGTTCCTTGATCCATTGGAACTCGCCCAAAAAGTGCTGGCATAAAAAAGTGAATCCAATAAGGCTCAGCAGGCCTTATTGGATTGGTTAATCAGGTCTTTGACCCGCTTGTGGATCAATTCCAGTTCCCGAATGGTGTGTTCCAGTTTTTCATGCCTGATCTGATCGGACTGGATAAACGGTTTGAGGTTGACTTGTTCGTATTTCAACTCATGGATCCGGTTCCGTATCAGTGATAGTATTTCCTGCCTCTGCATCTTGCGGCTCCCCATTGCTTATTCATTACTACTAGCTGTTAACGCTTATTAATTGTTTTCTGCCTTTCTATACTCTGGCAAGGCCTTGATTGCTATTCGGATTTGACTTTGAATCGGTACACTGTGGTATGGCTGTAGACTGTGCCCGCCCTCAGGACCGGGGAGGGGAAATGGCTGTAATTGGGCGAATTTGGAAAATGCTGTGTTTCCAGGCACAAGCCGCTGTGCAGGCCATAACCGGCTCCATTCTTCCCGGCAACCGGCCCTTTCAGGAAGTTGCCTGAATAGAACTGAATTCCGGGCTTGGTGGTATAGACTTCCATTAAGCGCCCGGATGTGGGCTCATGCAGTTCGGCGGCGAGGTACAGCTTGGACCCTGGTTCGCCGTCATAAGCCACCTTCCGGTTCAACACCCAATTGTGATCAAAACCGCTGCCGTTTTTGATCTGGGGACGGTTAAAGTCCAGGTTGTCTTTGATTGCAGCCAGTTTCCGAAAATCCATTGGCGTTTGGGCAACCGTGGCAATCTCTCCGGTGGGTATCGTCTGGTCGTCGATGGGAGTATAGAAATCAGCATGGATTCTCAGCCGGTGATCAAGGATGTCTCCCTGATCGTGCCCCTTAAGGTTAAAGTAGGCATGATTGGTAAGATTGACGATTGTGTCCTGATCGCTTACGGCCCAATAGTCAATCCGAAGCTCGTTGTGATCAGTCAAGGTGTAAGTTACCTGTACATAGAGGCGCCCCGGATAGTTCTCTTCCTTGTCTGCACTGATATATTCAAGTTTAAGCTGGTTTTTGCTTACGGCCACCGGAGTCCAGATTACTTTGTCAAATCCACGCCCACCGCCATGCAAATGGTTGGGCCCATCATTCTGGGCCAGTTCGTAGCGTATTCCGTCCAAGCAGAATCGGCCTTTTTCAATCCGATTTGCATAACGGCCGATTATGGCACCCAAGTAAAAGGTGTCTGTTTCGTACTCGCTGACGGTATCATAGCCGAGCACTACATCACCGCAGAGCCCCGATTTATCCGGTACAGACAGAGAAAGGATAATTCCGCCGTAATTCGTGATTCTGCAGGCAATCCTGTCATTGCTTAAGGCAAAGGTTTTAACCTCTTTGGTGTTCAACATAGGCTTTCCACAGCAGCAGGCTGTGGCAGTCACCTCCTGGCAGTCTTTTCCACCATTACAACAATATAGGTTTTTGTGGACCGTGTCAAGCTATTTAGACGTTGGAAACTGTGATATAGACATTTTTTGACCTTTTGTATACAAATATTGATTTTATATTAGATATTGCTTGGATCTTCGTTGTTGTTTGGAGGATAATCAGGGTTATGGGCGAATAGAGTATCTAGGCAGTAACCAGACGTAGATTAGATGTGGTTCTTGGACGTTTATGAAGGGCGGTGTAGCATGCCAAGCCTCTCGCAGTGGCCAAAACGTGACGATTTGTACCGCTACCTGGACTCCATCCTGTCGGCGTCACCAGATCCAGTGGCCTTGATTGCACTTTTGATCATTAATCTGGACAACTTCCGAGATTTTTGTGAGCTTTTCGAATACCGGGACATTGAAGAGTTTTTGGCGCAGGTTGGACAAATTATCATGAATTCATGCCCCGATTACAGTTACATGGCATGGCTGGGCTCTGATGAATTTGCAGTTGTACTGCCGAAAGCGACCAAAGAAGATGTGGAGCGCACAGCGGCGGCCATTTGTCAGAATCTCGCCGAACCGATGGCTTTTCATGAAAGGCAAGTTCACATTACCGGAAGTTTGGGGTACGCGTTGTTACCTGATGATGCCAAAGACCGCTATGAAATCATCAAGAATGCAACGATGGCCATGAACTGGGTTAAGAAACAGGGTAAGAACGGATATGCCCGATTCGAGGCTGCCATGGGCCAACAGGTGAACCGGAAACTGAAACTGATAAACGATTTTGGCACAGCCTTGGAGCAAGGCCAGTTCAGACTCCAATACCAACCGCAGGTCAGTGTGGCCAGCAGGAGCATTGTCGGCGCCGAAGCGCTGCTGCGCTGGCAGCATCCTGAGTTCAACCTGATTCCCCCTTTGGAATTCATTCCCCTTGCAGAAGAATCCGGATACATCCATCATATAGGTGAATGGGTATTGTATCAGGCAGCCAGTGATTTCAGTGCCTGGCTTCAGAAAGGAATTATACTGGAAAGATTGGCAGTGAATGTGTCCATTGTCCAGCTGCAGAAACCAGATTTTGCCAAACGTTCCCTGCACATTCTGGAAGAAACCCATTTGGATCCGGCCTATTTGGAATTGGAAATAACGGAAAGCCAGTCAATGGATCTTCCCAAAGTAAGGCCCCAGATCGAGCAGCTGCGCAATCACGGGGTCAGATTTGCGATTGATGATTTTGGCACGGGCTTTGCCTCGTTGAATCACCTGCGCTACATGGGGTTTGACACTATCAAGATTGATAAGGCCTATATCCACAACATTCTTACCAACAGCCGGGATCAGGTTATTGTCAATTCGATTCTCAATATGGCCAAGATGCTTCGGCTTGGAATTATTGCCGAGGGAGTTGAGACCGACGATCAATGGCAGTATATTGTGCAGGCGGGCATCAAGGAGGTGCAGGGATATTACTGCAGCCCTCCTGTGGATCAGCCGGTGTTTGAGGAACTGGTGCGAAAGGAGTTCTGTTTTTAGAGCTTAGGCACTTATCTATAAGTCATTCCTGACGATGATTCTTTTGCTTAGGCAGGGTGTACACAGCGTGCACTCTGTTTTTTGCGTGTTGCAATTTTTACCAAAGCAGAAGGCATCTCTGCTGTTGGTATTGAATTACTTACAAGAGAAAAGGACGAGATCTGGAGGGTTGGATCATGAGAATTCAGTTCCGGGTTATGATCACAGTATTAGCCGCAGTAGTTGGCGTGGGTTTACTCAGCATTTCCTGTCTTGGGCAGACCGATCTTGATGCCTTGATGCAGGGATTTCTTTCCGGCAACTTCGCTGAATCCTCAAAGGCTCAGGATGCCCTAGTGGAGTTGGGCGATACTGCTGTACCGAAAATGGCAGAGATTCTGCAGCGTAACCGCGACCAGTGGAACCGCGTCAAGGCAGTAAATGTGTTGGGAAGGATCGGTACGGCCAACGCCATTGAGGTATTGGTTACAGGGATTGCGGACAGCGACAGCATTGTCCGGGACAGCACAGCCGGAGCCATAAAAAAGCTGGATCAATCGGGAAAGGTAATAGCTACCCGGCACCTGGCTTCCTATTTGGTACATAATCAGTTGACTGCCCGCAGTGCCGCAGGCAAGCTGCTTGAAGAGTTAGGTGTTGGGAAGGCGGATATTGCCCCAGGGCTGGCAGGCGTGATTGCCGCCGGGCAAGGACAGCAGCGGGAACTGGCCTTACGGGAACTTGCCAAGCTCGGTAGAGAGGCAAGCGGTGTCATTAGGGATCTCTTACCTCTGGTGAACCTTAGTGATCCAAATCTGCGGAAAGCGTCGCTGGAAATACTGGAAACCCTTACCTTTATCGGCACCAGCGACAACCGCGATCTGGTGGATATTTTAATGGATTTGCTGTTCAGCATCGATTTCGATCTGCGCCAGGAAGCGATATGGGGACTAAGGCGCATGCAAGTAGGCGGCCGCGAAATGGTGGAGCCGGTGATGGCACGCTTGATTGGCTCCGATTATGTGGGAGATCGAGAGCTCGGCGTGGATATTTTGATTCAATTGGCGATCACTCAGCCTGAAGCTGTGGAGGCTTTAAAGGAGATTGCTCAGAAAGTTGATTGGGACTTGCCCATCGCCCAGCAGGCGGTCGCCGGGCTGAAATCCCTCGTGCCGGCGCTGGAATACCATCTCGACAGGGGATTGATCGCTGTACTGACTGAGGAGGGTGTGTTTTTAAGCTGGCGGCTGTTGGGCACCGAGCCTTTGGATCTTGGTTTTCATATCTACCGCAATGGTGAACCGATCACCTCGCAGCTGGTTGTCAACAGCACAAACTACTTAGACCTCCAGGGCACGGTCCATGATCAATATACAGTTGTACCAGTCCTAAGCGAACCCAAGACGGAGCCAAACCAGGCAGTGGGTGTATGGCCGCAAAACTACCTAAGCATACCTCTGGCAAGGCCGGAAGGCGGGGTTACGCCCGCTGGTGAGCGGTACCGCTATTCCGCCAATGACGGGAGCGCCGCTGATCTGGACGGAGACGGGCGTTATGAAATTATCCTCAAATGGGATCCTTCCAACGCCAAGGACAATGCCCATGATGGTTATACCGGGAATGTCTATATTGATGCCTATACATTGGAAGGGGAGATGCTTTGGCGGATCGACTTGGGGAAGAACATCCGGGCGGGAGCCCATTATACTCAGTTTATCGTCTATGATCTGGATCTTGACGGCAAGGCTGAACTAGTTGTCAAGACTGCCGATGGCACGGTCGACGGCCAGGGCAATGTAATTGGCGACCCGAATGCCGATTACCGGGATTCCAGAGGGAGGATCCTGAGAGGGCCTGAATACCTTACGGTCTTTGACGGCGAAACGGGCAGGACTATGGCTACTATCGATTATAAGCCGCTCCGGGGTAATGTGGGCAGCTGGGGAGACGGATATGGCAACCGCTCTGACCGCTTCCTAGCGGGTGTGGCTTATCTGGATGGCGTGCGCCCGAGCGTAATCATGGCCCGGGGTTATTATACACGTACTGTTTTGGTAGCTTACAATTGGGAGGACGGAGAACTGAAAGAAGTCTGGACCTTTGATACAGCCAGTGATCCAGCCTTGAGAAGCTGGGAAGGCCAGGGTAACCATCAGCTGTCAGTGGCGGATGTGGATTACGACGGCAGGCAGGAGATCATCTATGGTGCCATCGCCATTGATCATGACAGCACCGGGTTGTATAACACCAGATTGGGCCACGGCGATGCCCTCCATGTGGCTGATCATGATCCCGGCCGTGTCGGTTTGGAAGTCTGGGCGGTTCACGAGTCGGTGTCTGGGATGAACCTGAGGGATGCCAGGACCGGGGAGGTGCTATGGGGCGTTCCCACAGGTTATGATGTCGGCCGCGGTGTGGCGGCCAATATCGATCCCCGCCACAGGGGCAGTGAGGCGTGGGCCAGCGGTTCTCAACTGATGGATATTGACGGCAATGGGATCAGCCGTACGGTCCCTTCCATGAACTTCACTATATGGTGGGACGGAGATCTGCAGCGGGAGCTGCTTGACGGTACCGCTATCAGCAAGTATGACTGGGAGCGGGATACAATCGTCGCGCTTCTGTCGCCAAGGGAGGTGGCCAGCAACAACGGCAGTAAGGCGACGCCAACCCTGCAGGCGGACCTGTTCGGTGATTGGCGGGAAGAAGTTGTCTGGCGCACTCATGACAGCGGTGAGCTGAGAATATATACGGCAACGGATTTGACTGAACACAGAATGTACACACTGATGCACGATCCCATGTACAGGGTGGCAGTGGCCTGGCAGAATGTTGCTTACAATCAGCCGCCCCACCCAAGTTTCTATGTGGGCGAGGATATGGAACCGCAGGTTTATCATCCAGGATCGATTAAGGGTTTTCTGGAAGAAATAGGATACTAGCGTCAGTATAGACTGGACAGGGAGCTGAAGCGATGTCAAGGTTAAAGTGGACTGTGATTTTGGTGCTGATTGCACTGCTGCCAATCGTTGCTGCGGCCGAGGAACCGCCGGTTGACCAAGAATATATATCAAAACTGATGACGGATCTCCGCTCACAGAATTTCGGCGTAGCCTTAAAAGCTCAGGAAGCGCTAATCGAAATCGGGGAACCGAGCATCCCGCATTTGCGGATCCTGTTAAGCCGCACCCAGGATCGCTGGGAGAAGATGAAAGTTATCGCTGTCCTTGGGGGGATCGGCAGCGAGGCAGCTGTCCGGGCTTTGCTGAGTGTCATTGGCGATCCGGAGCCTTCAGTACGCGATGCCGTTGTATCTGCCGCCAAAAACCTCGATCCAGAACAGGCGCAGGCCGCTGCACCGCTCTTTGTCGAGCATTTGGTCAGTGATCGGAAAGAAGCGAGGGATACGGCGGGCGAAGCGCTGCAGGCTATGGGCATAACAAAGGCAAGGCTGGCGGATATCTTGACTGAGACCATCGTGGACGCATCTGGCAGCAGGCGCCGGAATGCTCTGCTTGAATTGGGGAAACTTGGCTCTGAGGCAGCCCATGCTGTGCCCCAACTGCTGCCGCTGGTTGAAGCAGCCGAGTTTGAAGAAGCCTTGCAGATACTCGAAGCTTTATCCAGGATAGGCAGCCCAACTATCCTGACTCGTGCTGTTGAGCTGGTTGAGCCGATGATTCTCTCTGAGGATTGGGCAGTCCGTCAAGAGGCGATTCGAGTAATGCAGCAGTTAGGGCTTGATGGTGAGCCGATGATTGCGCCTGCGGTTAAACTTCTGGCCAGCGGGGACGAGGCAGAGCAGTTTTTCGGAATTGATATTCTGGCTCATATAGGCATTTCGCAGGGTGCAGCTGTGAATCAGCTTGCTGAAGTGCTTGCTGATTCCAGTCACGGCCATGCTTTGCGGTGGAAGGCCTTTAAAGCCCTGCAGAGCTTGTATTCACAGATGGAGTACCATATTGGCCGGGGCTTTACCGCAGTCACAACCGATGAGGGAGTCTACCTCGGATGGCGCTTGTTGGGTACTGATCCCTTTGACTTGGGATTCAACATTTACCGCGATGGCGTGAAGTTAAACGAGAGCCCGATTAAAACCAGCACCAATTATCTCGATCCCGACGGCAGCCCCGATGCCCGCTATGTCCTGGCAGTGGTGGATCACGAGGGAGAGACGGTTGCTGCAGAAACCGCGCCTTGGCAGCAGAACTACCATACCATTCCACTGCAGCGCCCTCCGGGAGGCAGGACTCCAAACGGCGAGGATTACCAGTATTGGGCCAACGATGCCAGTGCAGCAGATTTGGATGGAGACGGAGAGTATGAAATCATCCTGAAATGGGAGCCGTCAAACGCCAAAGACAATTCGATCCGGGGTTATACCGGGACTGTCTTCATTGATGCCTATAAACTGGATGGGACTTTAATGTGGCGTATTGACATGGGGCGTAACATCCGGGCCGGGGCTCACTACACACAGTTTATCGCCTATGATCTCGATGGAGACGGGCAGGCGGAGGTTGCTGTGAAAACAGCTGACGGTACCGTGGATGGAACCGGGCAAGTGATTGGGAACCCAAACGCTGATTACCGCAACAGCCAAGGCTTGATCCTCTCCGGGCCGGAATACCTGACCATTTTTGATGGGGAAACCGGAGCTGCTTTAGTCACAATCGATTACGAGCCGCCCCGGGGAAGTGTTACCAGCTGGGGTGACAACTACGGTAATCGTTCTGACAGGTTTCTGGCAGGAGTGGCCTACCTGGACGGCAGCCGGCCAAGTTTGATCATGTCCCGAGGTTACTATACCCGCACCGTGATCGTGGCCTACAACTGGCGCGATGGCGAACTGACAAAGCTGTGGACATTTGATACGAACCAGCCGGGATTATCTGGTTATGCCGGGCAGGGTAACCATCAGCTTTCCATTGCTGATGTGGATGGAGACGGCAGAGACGAGATTGTTTTCGGCGCTATGACCGTTGATAATGACGGCAGGCCCTTGTACAATACCGGATTTGGCCACGGAGACGCTCTTCATGTGGGGGATTTTGATCCCCGCCGCCCTGGATTGGAAGTGTTTGGCGTCCATGAGAACCGGCCCCATCCCTCCGGCATCAATTTCCGGGACGCGGGAACCGGCGAGGTGATCTGGGGTGTGCGCACAGAGTATGATGTGGGGCGCGGATTAATCGCCGACATTGACCCCAATTATCCCGGTGCTGAGGCCTGGGCGACCGGCACTTCCGGCAATGTAAGGTGCGCTGACGGCGAAACGCTGACAATTGCCCGCCCATCAGTCAATTTTGCCATTTGGTGGGATGATGATCTGCTGCGGGAGCTTTTGGATGATATTACCATTACCAAGTGGGACTGGAATACCAGGCAAATTGTACAGCTGCTGTATGCCCAAGGCTGCGCTTCCAACAACGACACCAAGAAAACACCCGCATTGACCGCGGATTTGTTTGGAGATTGGCGGGAAGAAGTAGTATTCCGAGCCAACGGCAACCGGGAACTGAGGGTTTATACGACTACGGATCTTTCAGAGCACCGGATCTATACCTTGATGCACGATCGGCAGTACCGGGTGGCTGTGGCCTGGCAAAATGTAGCCTACAACCAGCCGCCGCATCCGAGTTTTTATATCGGCCCGGATCAGCCGCCTCCCACTTATAACCCTGGGTTCATCCATAATGCGATTCAGCAATATGGTGAGGAGTTTCAGTGATTTGATTAATGACTAAGAAAGGAGTGCTGGTATGCGTAAAGCTGTGGTAGCAGTTTTGATAATCACCATAGCCTGGCTCAGCAGCGCACTGATCCAGGCGGCGGAAGCGGATGCACTTTCCAGCCTGATTGAAGATTTGCTCAGCTCCAATTTCGTGGTATCCACCAAGGCGTCCGACGAACTGGCAGGCATGGGCACAGAAGTGATTCCCCGCATCGCAGAAGATGTCTTGACGGATCCCGCCTGGGCGAACCGGTTCAAGGGGATCACTGTATTGAAAAATATGGGGGCAGTGGAAGGAATACCGCATCTGATGCATCTTTTAGACGATGAACAGCAGCGGGTCCGCACCTATGCCCGTGAAGTTGTTGATGGGATTGCTGCCGCCTGCGGTGAAGCCGCCGAACAGGTTCTTGCTCAATTACTGGTGGCAGAGAAGGCGGTTGTGCGCAGTACGGCGAAAGAGCTTTTGAATAATGCTGGTTGGACGAAGGGTGAAATTGAGGCGGGCATCATACAAGCTCTGCAAGGGCAGGATCCAATTGAAAGAAGGGTAGCAATCGAGCTGTTGAGCCTGGAAAACTACCGGCACCGTACCTTTTTTGACCAAGTGGCTTCATTGATCAGCGATCCTGAACCTATGGTACAAAAACAAGCTGTCAAAGGCCTAAGTGTCCTCGGGTTTACTCCGGAGGAGATTTTTGGCCAGATCCAAGCTCAGCTGCTTGCTGACAAGCCCGATTGGGACGTTGTCACGGAACTGTTTACCCAAATGGTGCAGGCTGACCACGCAGCGGCGCAGATTCTGATGGATATAATAACCGATCAGAGCCGGGATCAGTCTTTGCGCAAGGCTGCATATGACGGGTTGGCCGTGGCCGTGCCTCAACTTGAGTATCATCTCGACCGGGGTTTGGCGGCGGTCAAGGTGGATGGCGGAGTGTACTTGAGCTGGCGCTTGTTGGGGACCGATCCCTTTGATCTTGGGTTTAATGTGTACCGGGATGGGGTCAAGATCAACTCAGCGCCGATCGTTTCGAGTACCAATTATCTTGACCCGGAAGGGGCGCCGGAAGCAAACTACTGCATAACCGCCGTCATTGACGGGGTAGAGGTTGAGCAATCCGAGACAACGGCAGTGCTTCCCCAGGCGTATATTGCCATTCCCTTGGAGCCGCCGCCGGGCGGGCGCACTCCGGATCGCGTCTCGTATTCCTACACAGCTAACGATGCCAGCGCTGCCGATTTGGACGGCGACGGCCAATATGAGATTATTTTGAAGTGGGATCCCACCAATGCCAAAGATAATGCCCACAGTGGTTACACCGGCAATGTATATCTCGATGCCTACAAGTTGGATGGTACAAGACTGTGGCGGATTGATCTGGGCCACAACATCCGGGCAGGCGCTCACTACACCCAGTTTATGGTTTATGATTTCGACGGCGACGGCAAAGCGGAACTCGCTGTCAAGACAGCCGATGGCACCGTAGACGGTGTAGGTAATGTGATCGGTGATCCCACCGCCGATTACCGGAATTCAAGCGGATATGTTCTTGCCGGGCCGGAGTACCTGACTATGTTTGACGGTGAAACAGGAGCAGCCTTGGCCACAATTGAATACATACCACCGCGGGGCAATGTCTCCGCTTGGGGCGATGGTTACGGCAACCGGGTGGATCGTTTTCTGGCAGGCGTGGCCTATCTTGATGGCGTAAGGCCCAGTCTGTTGATGGCCAGGGGGTACTACACCCGGGCGGTGATCGCTGCATTCAACTGGGTGGACAAGCAATTTGTCCCGGTTTGGACTTTTGACAGCAATGATCCCGGCAGCTATATTGCAGCGGGGCAGGGCAATCATCAGCTGTCGGTGGCCGATGTGGACGGCGACGGCAAGGATGAGATTATATACGGTGCAGTGACTATTGACGATGATGGAACCATCATGTATGCAACCGGGCTGGGGCACGGTGATGCGCTGCATGTATCGGATATTGATCCCAGTCGGCCTGGTTTGGAGGTATTTGCCGTACATGAACCTGTACCGAACACTGCCGGGATTGAACTGCATGATGCCCGGACTGGGGAAATCCTCTGGGGCATCCCCACAGATTATGACGTGGGCCGGGGCATCAGCATCAATATTGATCCCAATCACTACGGCAATGAGTGCTGGGCATCGCGGAGTCCCTTGTTTAATGCTAAGGGTGAAGTTATCTCCCAAAGTGTCCCCAATTCCATCAACCATGCAATCTGGTGGGACGGGGATCTGCTGCGGGAACTGTTGGATCACACCGGCACGGGCGGTGCAGGCAAAATCGACAAGTGGGATTGGGAGAACAGGCGGACGGTTAATCTTGTGATTTTCGGCGGCACCTCATCGAACAACGGAACCAAGGGCAACCCATCACTAACCGCGGATATCCTTGGCGACTGGCGGGAAGAGGCTGTCTTTAGAAGAAATGACAACCGGGAACTGCGGATCTACCTGACTACACATCCCACCGAACACCGCCTGTACACATTCATGCATGACCGGCAGTACCGGGTGGCCATTGCCTGGCAGAATGTGGCCTACAACCAACCGCCGCATCCAAGCTTTTATGTAGGCGACGACATGGAGCTTCAGGATTTCCATATAGGACAGGCTTACCGGGTACTGGATTAGTATCGGGAGGAATTCAGCGGCTAGCGTGGCCTTAAGATGATTGGAGCTCGGCGATGTGACAGAGCTCTTTTTTCGTGTGCCCGGCATGTCTACCGAGCCGATGGGTTGAAAGAAACCCTATCGCCCAACCAGCGGGAAGATAACCAACAGGCAAGGGCGCCATTGGCAACAGTGGGGTCTGAAGGAAGCCGAGGGGGTGTCTTGGAACATAGCGCAAGCGAACCGAGGTTGGCTTGTAGAGGGGGTGGCCCTCGAAAGATGGGAAAGCCCGATAGCTGGATAGCTCTGCAGAATGGTGGCTGGGTACGATGCAGTGGGGGGTGACGAGCCTGCTGCTGCACTCGACCGCTCAACAGAGTAAGGAAGAGCCCAGAGGGAGATTGCCCTAGAGCTAGAGACGCCTCCAGGACTTCACGAAGCAACTGTACCAGTACGGGGATGGAGAAGTGGACGCTCAGCATAATTGGAGGCTCTGGCATGCGCAAGTGGTACAGTTTGATAGGCAAGGTCTATGCCATGGACAACCTTCGCCTAGCATTCAAACACGTCAAGTCCAACAATGGCGCTCCCGGAATAGATGGGCAGACCGTGAAGGACTTTCAGGCGTGTCTTGAAGAACTTGGCCGCTATCCATGCTGAGCTGAAAACCAACACGTACCAGCCAAGTCCAGTGAGAAGGGTGGAAATCGAAAAAGAGGATGGGAGCAGAAGACCACTCGGCATACCTACGGTAAAAGACCGAGTGGTTCAACAGGCGCTGCGCCAGATAATTGAACCCATCTTTGAACCGGACTTCCATCCATCAAGCTACGGCTATCGCCCGAACCGGTCCTGCCAAATGGCAGTGGCCAAAGCGGAACAGTTTCTAAGGCGATATGAACTAACTTATGTGGTCGACATGGACCTGTCCAAGAGCTTTGACACACTGGATCATGAACGCATCATCGAGGGAGTGAACAGGAAGATAAGCGTATCGTGCGCTGCGCTGATGATATTCTGGTGTTTGCCACATCTTTGAGGCAAGCAAAGAAGCATCAGGAAATTGCCATCCAAATCCTAGAGGAGGACCTTGGGCTTACGGTAAACCGCACCAAAACGCACACCTCGCAACCATGGGAAGAATGTGGAACAGCTAGTCGTGGACCTGAATCGCATTCTTCGGGGATGGATTCAATCTTTCCGGCTAGCCAACTGCAAAAGGTTCCTTCGGGAAGTCATGGGATGGATCCGCAAAAGACTACGGATGAAGAAGATGGAGAGAACTGGCTGTTCAGGCCGCAACAGACACAAACACCCTGGAAGATTCGGAAGGCAATTCAAAAGGAGATCAATGAGCTTTTGGATGAGATTGACCGGATTGCAGAGAGTACCGAGTTCAATGCCACACAAGTTCTTGACGGCACCTTTTCCGGTGTATTCCGCATCGGCGCCAATAAAGATCAAAACATGGAAATCAGCATTACCAGCATGAAAACAGCAGATCTGGGTGTTACCGGCACAGCTCTAGGGGATTTGAAGGTGGAAAATGTTGATGATGAAGCAACTACAACCGGCGGCGTATTGACAAATGATGGCGCCAATACAGCCATAAGTGTGATCGATGAAGCGATCAAGCAGGTTTCGCATCAACGCTCAAGCTTAGGTGCAATTCAAAACCGTTTGGAACACGCTATTGCCAACCTGGGAACCTCGGCAGAGAACTTACAGGCAGCGGAATCGCGAATCCGCGACCTTGATATGGAAGAGAAATTCATGGAATTTGTAAAGAATTCCATTGTCACACAAGCAGCCACATCAATGCTGGCTCAGGCCAATATGGCCCCCCAGAGTGTGCTGCAGCTGCTTGGAGGGTAAGTATATAAAAGTGCAACAAAAGTGCACCCCATATGCCAGGCAAGAATCTGGCGTCTGGGGTGCGCTTTTTTGGTTATTGCATGTTCGTTTTACAGCCTGGCCTCGCAGCAGCAGCAGCCGGCATAGGGCTTACGGCCTGTTATTCTTGAAAATCCGGCTGTATGCCTGGTTAATCTGTTCAAGCTCAGCACTGGATAGTGCCCAACTGCCAGCCCCGGCATTTTCCCGGATCTGCTGTGGGTGTCTGGCGCCCACTAAAGCGCAGGTTACCCCTGCTTGTTGGGTCAGCCAGTTAATGGCCACATGAGAGACAGGCTTGCCGTGACCATCTGCAGTTTCCCGCAGGACATCCACCAGCTGCATGGCTTTGCTCCACATTGGTTCGTGGAAAAAGCGGTAAAATTGGTACCGGGTATCGTCTGGTTCAAATACAGGTTTGTCCCGGTATTTTCCTGCCAGAATCCCCGATCCTAGAGAGCCGTATGCGAGAATGCCGATTTGGTGTTGGACACAGTACGGCAGGATCTCCTTTTCAATTTCCCTGTTCAACAATGAATAATGGGGCTGCAGGCTGGCGAGATCGGTCATATCGAGCACTCGATCCATAAGCTGCGTATCGAAGTTGGAAACGCCAAGGTAACGGAATTTACCTTCATCCCGCAGCTTAACAAGTTCGGCTATGGAATCCTCGATAGGTGTGTCGGGATCGGGCCAGTGAATTTGATACAGATCGATTGTATCTACGTTCAACCGCCTTAAAGAGCCTTCAATCTGTTGACGGATGCTTGCAGGGGTGAGGTCGCGCCATTTGCCGCCCGGTTTTCTGACGACACCGACCTTGGTGGCGATGATTACCTGGTCACGGCGGCCTTCGATCGCTTTGCCTACGACTGTTTCCGCACGCCCGTCGCCGTAGGCCGGTGCTGTGTCGATCAGGTTGATACCGGCATCCAAGGCTGCCTGTATGGTGGCAATCGACTCGCTGTCATCAACGTGGCCGTATGTGGAGCCGCCCATCGGCCAGGTGCCCAAGGCAACAACCGATACTTTTAGATCAGTTTTGCCTAGTTTTTTGGTCCGCATCTGCATCCTCCTTTGGTTTTTTGTTATTCTTCCCTCTGGGAC